>ERZ808246.20-NODE-20-length-140590-cov-7.914783_pt1 | contig 140590 bp, 124 predicted proteins | sample MGYA00521083_ERZ808246 | MGnify/ENA primary metagenome ERZ808246 (study PRJEB31516, sample SAMN03275577) | gut metagenome | biome: mammalia-associated habitat; material: feces | host: Papio cynocephalus | place: Kenya | collected 2012-07-07 ... | reverse complement strand
GCGTAGCTCAGCTGGGAGAGCGCTTGACTGGCAGTCAAGAGGTCAGGGGTTCGATTCCCCTCGTCTCCACCACCGTGAATGATAAGCGACTTTGGATTTCCAAGGTCGCTTTTTTATTAGGTACTCAACGTCTAAATCTGTTCAGCTGGCATGGACTTATATTGGATTCCACGTCAACATGCAGCCCAAACTTAAAGCACTGCGCGTCATCACATGGTTAGGCAGAGCTTTAATTACCAGCAAGAACATCGAACAACATTTTGGTTGGCATAATCGCTGCACCGCAAATCAACAGCACATGGTCAGCTTTCGGTAAGCAAATGGCACTTATCGGCACAGCGCTACCCAATATCCTTAAAGCAATTCGAAATTGAGCGCATCGTATCCCAATATCAATATTGATTTATGTATTACATAAATCTAGAATCGGAGGAAAGATGCTGAGGATAGAGGTTTTGGACAGAGTCCCCAAAAGACATCCCGACGTTACAAAAGGAGATGCCGTCTATGCCTGGAAGAATGCAATTGCATGTGCTCCGGCGATTGAACAGAATCCAAATCGCTATTACGCAATTGGACCGGATTCAAAGGGAAGGTTAATTGAATTAGTTGGGGTTATTAAATCCGACGGCTCGGTTCTTATCATTCACGGCCAAACCCCTCCACAACAAAGCATCAAAAAGAGATTGAACCTATTACGAAGAAAGGGAAACAAACATGGATGACAAAAAGCTTCTCGATGAATTCAATATTACCGAAGATCAAGTTAGCTCATGGGCTCAGAAAATTGAAAACGAAGATCTAAGCGATTATGACTTCTCAAAGGCCCAAAGAGGTCGCCCAAAGACCTTTAATGAAGAGCTTGAGACAATCTCCGTGCGAATACCCAAATCGAAAGCAGAAGCAATATCTCTTGCAGCGAAGTCCCAGGGGATCACCAAATCAGAATGGTGCAGACAGGCCATGAATAACGCGCTCAAGGCGTCTTAATAAATTACGCAACGTATCGACACTGGCTAATTAAAGAAAGCCATTGTCGATAGACGCACGCGTTCAAGCCCGGTTTCACCCCGAGCTTTTTCGTTTCCTATCAGGATGGCCCACGCAGGCTGCGCACTTAGTCGATGCTTGTCTGGCAAGCTCTAAATGAAGGTACGGGTTAGAAAGTATCTCTGATAATATTGGTTTTAACAGATATGGCGAACCAATGAGCTGGAACGTTGAAGTCAAATACATCAAGGATTGGCTGGACCAATTGGACGGTTTGACTACGCGCATATCCAAGAGGCAATCTACTCAGCACATCTCAAAAATTTGGAGTAATCAATGGATATGACGCAGTATTTAGAGACAAGAAAAGACATTACGCCTCAAATGCGTGACCAAGCGAAAGAAGCGACTAAAGAACGAATTGAAGCATATAACCTTGCGCAAGCACGCAAGGAATGCCACATCACGCAGGCCCAACTTGCTAAGGCAATTGGAGTTGGCCAATCTAGAGTTTCGGAACTCGAGAACGGCAACCTTGGCGCGGTTCGGGTTGATACGATTAAAAAATATGTAGAAGGACTTGGCGCTACCTTGCACATCGCGGTCGAATGGCCAGATAAAACAATCCGCCTTACCTAATTCATCTGCCGGCATTTGAGCGCTAAAGCAAACACCGGCAATTCACTAGTACCCCAACCTGCTTAACGTGAGCTCGCTCCAAGAGTATTGGGTCATGTATTCGCCGCGGTAGCTGTTAACGGCCACCGGATCGCACATCAAGAACTTGTAGTAATCGCAATCGACGAGCGAGGGCACCACGGCGATGCTGTCGCGGGCACGGTCGATCACGGCATCCTGGCCAACGCTTGACAGAGCGCTACGCAAGTCGCTGATAAAGTTACGCACCTGGGCGCGGCGCGACATACTGTCGGCGCCGTCCTCCCACAGCACACCCAAGATCTCGCCGATCGAAACACGGGCACCGTGGCGATCGATTAAATAGGCAAAGAGCTCTTTGGTGCGCGTGCGCTTGAACTTGAGCGGACGGCCCGCATACGAGACCTCAAAGTTGCCAAAGCAGTGCACCACGAGCTTCTCGGGGTCCTCCTCGACAAGGGGATGTCGCAGATTCTCGAGTGCATCGCGCACGCCCTGTTCGGTAACAGGCTTCATTAAAAAGCCGCTGGGAAACAGGCCATGGGCCTCGAGCGCATACTCGCCATGTGCGGTGGCAAAGATAATATTGATATGGGAGTCAAGCTCGCGCAGTTGCTTGGCAAGCTCCAGGCCGCCGATCTCGGGCATCTCGATGTCGCAGAACACCACCTGCGGATGATGCTCGCGCGCATAGGCAAGGGCCTCGCGCGCGCTGGTCACGCCCTCGCAGACGCCATCGGGATCGATCGCTTTTACACAGCGAACCACGGCATTGACCGCAAGCTGTTTGTCATCGACGGCTAAGATGTTCATGCAACGGCCCCCTTGGGGATAAATACGGTAGCGACGGCACCGGTCGGCGTGAGCTCAAGATCAAGCGAACCTTGGCACATCAGATCGAGCCGGGTGCGCGTGTTCTCGATCGCGATACCATTATGCTCCTTTTTATTGGCGAGCGCTGAGGGCTCAGGGGTGCGCACTCCCCCGCCATTATCCTCAACGCGCACCACATAGGCATCATCGGCTTCCCATGAGCTTATCGTGATCAGCCCCTCAGAAGCCTTATGGGCCACGCCGTGACGCACGGCGTTCTCAACCAGCGGCTGGATGACAAGCGACGGCAGCCTAAAGCTGGTGGCGCGCAGATCCCATGCCACGTTAAAGGTGGTTGAGGGGTCGATCATCTCGAGCGCAAGGTACGACTTGACGTTTTCGACCTCGCGTGTGAAGGGAACAAGCTGGCCGTCGCCCACCGCCTGCATGTTGCCGCGAAGATAGCGCGAGAAATCCTCGATGCCCTTGCGTGCCAGCTGAGGATCCTCAAGGCAGAGCTCTTCGATCGCCGCCAGCGAGTTGAAGATAAAATGCGATCGAATTTGGCCCGAAAGCAGCTTGGTCTTGCTCTCGGAGAGCTCTAGGTCCTTTTTCATGAGCACCATCCGGCTGCGGTACGACATCTGCATGCGGATGAGCACGAGAGAAAGCGTGGTCATGGGATACAGGCACATCAGCGTGGGCAAGGCCAGCTCGCAGAGCAGCCCTACCACGCTCAATCCTGCGCAGAAGAGCCAAAGATGCAGCGCAGAGGTGACGTGTTGAGCCTCTACGAGCATCAGCGCCAGCGTCAGGAGATACTGCAAAAGCGTGATGATGTCGGGAGCGGAGCGCAGAGGGCCCCACACAAAGTGGTTTCCCGGCTCGATGCGGTACAGACAGCCGGTGGCGTAGCTCGCAACCACCAGGCCCAGCTCGAGCGCCAGGAGAAGCAGTATGAGCACGAGCAGCACGCGGCCGGCGCGCGTGGTGGGTCGACGCCCTCCCACGCGCGGCAGCATGGGCCCTTGCGCGATACCGTTAAAGGCGAAGAGCATAACGCCCGTATAGGCAAGTGGGGCGAACCAATAGGTCAGATTATTACCGATCTGGCACATTACGGTGCTCATGGCGCCGGAGCCGCGGGTGAAGAACCACGACATCAAATCACCCGTAACGTTGAGCAGCATGCAGGTGCACACCACGGCAAATGAGCCCTCAGCATGCGTGTGACGTCGTTGGGCAAACACCGCAACCACCAAAAACAGGCACAGGAATTCGGAGATGAGCTCCATGGTGATGTTGGCGGTGTAGATCATCGCCTCATAAGCCGTGGCCTGATCGGCAACCAGCATGTATCAACGCTCCTCGAAAGAACCTCGCCCCTGCGGTTGGGGACGTAGCAAAACGGCAGGTTCGAAAGAACCTGCCGTTTTGCTACGTCCCCAACCGCAGGGGCTGCACGGATATGGATTAGCGGCGGGCAGCCTTGACCAGGGCTGCGACCTTGGCCACGACCTCGTCGATGGCAACGTCGTCGCGCTCGCCGGTCGCGCGGTCCTTGAGCTCGACAGTGCCGTTCTTAAGGCCGCGCTTGCCCAGCACGATCTGGTACGGGAAGCCCATCAGGTCGTTGTCGGCAAACTTGAAGCCCGGTCGTTCGTCGCGATCGTCCACCACGACCTCGATACCCGCGACGCACAGCGCGTCGACAATCTGGGAGCACACGCTGGCGCACTCCTCCTTCTTGGGATCGAGCGGAATCACGGCGACCTCATAGGGCGCGACGGAGACCGGCCAGATAATGCCATGCTCGTCGTTGTGCTGCTCGACCACGGCGGCCAGCGAACGGCTCACGCCCACACCGTAGCAACCCATGATGAGCGGCTTTTCCTTGCCATCCTCGTCCATAAACGTGGCGCCCATGGCCTCGGAATACTTGGTGCCCAGCTGGAACACCTGCGAGACCTCGATGCCGCGTGCGGCCTTGAGCGGAGCGCCGCAGTGCGGGCAGGGATCGCCGGCGACGACGGTAACCAGGTCGGCCCACTCGTCGACCTCAAAGTCGCGCCCGGGCACGATACCGGTAAAGTGGAAACCCTCCTCGTTGGCGCCGCAGGCCCAGTTGGTGCAGCGCTTAAGGTTGTTGTCGCACACGATGCGAATGCCCTCGGGCAGGTTGACCGGCCCGATAAAGCCCTTGTGCAGGCCAAAGGCCACGAGCTCCTCATCGGTCATCATGCGATAGCCTTCGCCAAAGATATGCTCGGCCTTGCAATCGTTGAGCTCGTGATCGCCCGGCACGAGCGCCAGGACCGGATCGCCGTCGGCGGTGATCAGGCACAGCGACTTGACCGTGGCGTTCTGGGGCACGTCGAAGAACTGGGCGATCTGCTCGATGGTGCCGCAGTGCGGGGTCTCCACACGGGTGAGCGTACCGTCACCGGGGCCGTCAAGGACAGCGACATTGGTGGTCGCGGCCTCATCGTCGGCCGCGAAGCCGCAATCGTCGCAATAGACGAGCGAGGCCTCGCCGGCATCGGCCAGCGCCATGAACTCGACCGAGGTGTCGCCACCGATCTGGCCGGTATCGGCCACCACGGGCAGGGCCTTGATGTAGCAGCGCTCGCAGATGTTGGCATAGGCCTGCTTCATCTTGTCGTACTCCTCCTGCAGGCTCTCCTGCGTGGCGGAGAAGCTGTAGGCGTCCTTCATGATGAACTCGCGACCGCGCATCAAGCCAAAACGAGGGCGGAACTCATCGCGGAACTTGTCCTGGATATGGTACAGGTTGACCGGCAGCTGTTTATAGGAACGCAGCTCGTTGCGTACGAGGGCGGTCACGGTCTCCTCATGGGTGGGGCCAAGGACGAACTCGCGGTCGTGGCGGTCGTTGAAGCGTACAAGCTCCTTGCCGTAGGCGTCGATGCGGCCGCTCTCGCGCCACAGCTCGGCATCGACCATGATGGGCATCATGAGCTCCTGGGCACCCGCGGCGTCCATCTCGTCGCGCACGATGTTCTCGATCTTGCGGATGGCACGCCAGGCCAGCGGCAGATAGGTGTACAGGCCGGCCGCCTCCTTGCGGATCATGCCGGCGCGCAGCAGCAGGCGGTGGCTCGCAAGCTCCGCATCGGCCGGATCCTCCTTGAGGGTGGGCGCATAGAGCTTGGACATATACATTGCTCGGGTCATTTAATTACTCCTTGTATAGGCGTCGACCTCGGCCATAAGGGCGTCGACGATTTGATCCTCAGCTACTTTACCAATGATCTGGCCGTGCGAAAAGAGGATGGCCTGACCGCGGCCGCAGGCAACACCCAGATCGGCATCGGCCGCCTCGCCCGGCCCGTTGACGGCGCAGCCCATGACAGCCACGCTGATGGGCGCCGTGTAGTTTTGCAGCCGGCGCGTGACCTCCTCGGCAATGGGGATCAGGTTGACCTGGCAGCGGGCGCAGGTGGGGCAGCTCACGATCTCGGGGCCGCGGCGACGCAGGCCCAGCGCCTGTAAGATGCCCCAGGCCACGGGCGGCTCCTCGACGGGATCGGCCGTGAGCGAGACGCGCATAGTGTCGCCAATACCCTCGTTGAGCAGGATGCCCAGACCGATGGAGCTCTTGATGGTGCCCTGCTGTTTGGTGCCGGCCTCGGTCACGCCCAGATGCAGCGGCACCTGCGGAAGCTCGCGCGATAGGGCGCGATAGGTCTCGACGGTCGTCTGGACGCTGTGGGCCTTGGCAGAAAGCACGATGTTGGTAAAGCCCCGGTCCTCGAAGTGCTTGACAAAGCGCTCGGAGCTCATGACGAGCTTTTGCGGCTGGGTCAGGTCGTCGCGCTCGGCGATATCCTGTTCGAGCGAGCCGGCGTTGACACCGATGCGGATCGCGCATCTCGCGGCGCCCGCCGCATCGATGACGGCATCCACCTTGGCCCAATCGCCGATGTTGCCCGGGTTGATGCGCAGCTTGGCGGCACCGGCCTCGACGGCGCCGATGGCGAGCTTGTGGTTGAAATGTATGTCGGCCACGATGGGAACGGGGCTTTGGGCGCAAACCTCTTTAAAGCCCGCCAGGGCCTGCTCGGTGGGAACCGAGACGCGCACGATGTCGCAGCCGGCCTGCGCCAGCGCGTTGACCTGGGCGAGCGTGGCTGTGGCATCGGCCGTGTCGGTGCAGGTCATCGACTGCACCGCCACCGGCGCACCACCACCGATCTGCACGTCGCCCACGTGAACGGGCCGCGTCAGGTCGCGCGGTAAAGGCTTAGGGGAATCAGACATGATCGGACTCCTTTACAGAATGAAACGCAGGATATCGCTGCGCAGCATATAGATAAACAGCAGGGCAAACAGACCGATACCGATATAGCTCACGATATTTTGCACCTTGAGCGACAGCTCGCGCCCGATGATCTTTTGGATGATCTCGATCAGCAGCTTGCCGCCGTCGAGGGGCGGAATCGGCAGCAGGTTCATAAAACCGAGCGAGAAGCTGATGAGCGCGGCAAAGGTAAGGAAGGTGGCGGGGCCCGCCGCCGCGGCTTGTGACGACATGACCGAGATGCCCACGATCGAAGTGGATTGATCGAGTACCTCCATGGTGTGCTGCGGTTGGAGCAGCTGCGCCACGCCGCTGGCCGTCTGGGCGAGATAGCTCCACGAGAGTCGTGCCGATGTGATGGGATCAAGATGCACCGTCTGCACGCTGGCGCTGATGCCAAGCATGTCGTTTTTGCCGAGCGTCACCGTCACCGCGTGCTGCATCTTGCCGCGTCGATACACAAGCTCCACGTCGCCATGACCCGCGGCATCGACCACCGCGTCGTGCACATCGGTCCAGGTCTTGCACGAGGTGCCGTCGATAGAGAGAATGTCATCTCCCGCCTTGAGCCCCGCCTTGGCGGCGATGGAGCCCTCGTCCACTGCGCCGATGGTGTTGACATCGACCGCCGTGGAGATACCGGCGATGGAGTAGATGCTCATGAGCAGCAAAAAGCCTGTGAGCAGATTGACCAGGATGCCGGCGAGCAGCATGAACGCGCGCTTGGCAAAGCCCTTGCCCAGATAGGTGTGACTCCGCTCCTGCTCAAGGAAATCCGCCGGACTCGCGGGGAGCTCCCACGGCTCGCCCTTGGCCGTCGCATGCGCGCGATCGAACGCGTGCCCGTCATAGACGGTATTGCCGGCGACATCGCGTGGCAGGGTCTGATAGCGGGTGGGATAGTACCTGGAAGGGGGCTTCTCCCCCTCCTCGTAGCACGCATCGATAGAGCCCCAACCCAACAGCAGCGCGCAGGCCTCCATGACCTCGTCTTGCTCAAGATGAAGCTCGGAAGCCAGATCCTCGACCGATACGCGACCGTGGCGATAGATAGCAGCGAGCACGGCGTCGGCGCACTCCACCGTGGTGGGATCCATGCCGCAAATGGCCGCATAGCCGCCCAAAAGCAACGGGGTGATGCCGAACTTGGTGCCGATGCGTCGCGACACATGATGCAGGTTGTAGCGGCACGGAAGACCCAAGAAGAACTCCGTCACGCGCACGCCACACGCCCGCGCGGCAAGAAAGTGCCCGCCTTCGTGCAAAAAGACGAGCACCGAGAGCATGAGGAGTCCCCAGAACACGGAGGAGAGAACGCTCAATAGTTGATCCATAGGTTTAAAGAGAATCCTTTGCAGTCGTGAAACGGTTCCGGGGTCCTAGAGCGCGCTCAACACCGAAGACGCCTTGAGACGCGTGTCGGCATCGATGGCGGCAAGCTGGTCGAAACCCCGAACGGGCTCGACGTCATGCGCGTCCATGCAGGCCTCGACCACGCGATCGATATCGGTGAAGCTGCACCGGTCATGCAGAAACGCATCGACGGCGACCTCGTTGGCGGCATTGAGCACGCACGGCATGGTGCCGCCCGTCTTGCCCGCACGCTCGGCAAGCGCCAGACAGCGGAACGTATCGGCATCGGCGGCATCAAACGTAAGACGACCGAGCTCGCGAAAATCGATGCGCGGCGCCGGCGTATCCCACCGCTCGGGATAGCTGAACGCAAACTGGATGGGAATGCGCATGTCAGAGGCGCCGAGGTGAGCCATGACCGAGCCGTCCGCATACTCGACCATCGAATGGATTTTAGACTGGCGCTGAACCACGACGTTAATAAAATCGAGGTCGCAACCAAACAGGTGCATGGCCTCGATGCGCTCAAGACCCTTGTTCATGAGCGTGGCGGAATCGATGGTGATCTTGGCGCCCATCGACCACGTGGGATGCGCCAGGGCATCGGCACGCGTGACGCGATCGAGCTCGGCACGCGTGCGGCCAAAGAACGGACCGCCCGAGCAGGTAAGCCAGATGCAATGGGCCTCGCGAGGATTCTCGCCCAGATAGCACTGATAGATGGCCGAATGCTCCGAGTCGACGGGAATCAACTGGCCGGGCCGGGCAAGGGGCATGAGCAGATCGCCGCCCACCACGAGCGACTCCTTGTTGGCCAGGGCCAGACGCTTGTTAGCCGTCAGGGCCGCATGGCTTGCCTCGAGACCGGCGGCGCCCACGATGGCCACCAGCACGCAGTCGACGTCGTCGCGCACCGCCAGATCACGGACAGCCTGGGCGCCCGCGGCGCAGGAGCAACCGGCGGGAAGCTCGGCAAGGACGGAATCGCCGGCATGTGCCTCGTCCGCCACAGCCACGGCAGCGACATCGAACTCGCGCGCCGCCGCGACCAGGGCTACGGTTCTCGAGTTGACGGAAAGCGCCACGACCTGCAAACGGTCGGCATGCTGGCGGCACACATCGAGCGCCTGTTTGCCGATGGAGCCGGTGCACCCCAAGATGGCCACGCGCAGACGCCCATCGGGACCGTACGTGGTGGTAAAAGCCTCCTCGGCAGCCATTACAGCACGCCTCCGATCATCAGCAAAAGCTGGGCGGTGATGCACCCGAAGATCAACGAGTCGGAGCGATCGAGCATACCGCCGTGACCGGGAATGAGGTTGCCCGAATCCTTGACGCCCACGCCGCGCTTGATGCGCGACTCGATAAGGTCGCCGAATACGCCCAGAATCGAGACGAAGACGCCGCACAGCAGCGCATAGGCAAGATTGAGGTCATAAAGATGCGTGGCCCACAGGATGACCCAGATAAGGACCGAACCCACGATGCCGCCGACAAAGCCCTCCCAGCTCTTGTTGGGAGAGATCTTGGGCACCATCTTGTGCTTGCCGATACGGCTGCCCACCAGATAGGCAAACGAGTCGCTCACCCACAGCGAGGCGCACACGCCCACGGAGAGCAACGCACCGGCAAATCCGGGAACAGCGTCGCGCAGCAGGACGATCGACGAGAGCATAAAGCCCGTGTACAGCGGGCCGAAGAGCGTGACGGCAAGATCGGCGATGCGGGTGCGCGGAGAGCAGAGATACCAGATGCCAACGGCGACGACCGTGACAAACAGCAGGGCGTTGAGCCACACGGGATCGCCCAGGGACGCCAAGGGCAGCACCACGGAAGCAACGATACCGAGCTGCTCGTTGGGCACCTTGCCATCGCGCCGGACCATGCGGTAGAACTCAAAGCAGCACAAACCGCTCATGGCTGCGACAAACGCCGCTGTCGTCCAGCTGCCGAGCACCAGGCACAGGATGAACAAACCGGCATAGATAAGACCAGCCGCAGCGCGGGTGATAAAGCCCGAAAGCCACGAGGACTTCTTGGCCGAGGCCGATGCCTTGGAGCCCGAGGTGCCACGGCCGCTCGATGCCTCGACCGGCTTTCCGCCCGTGATGACGGTCTTCTGGTGTGGATCGACCGGCTGCGGCGCCTGGACACCGCCCTTATGTTGCTCGTTTTGTTCCACGGATCTATTCCTCCTCGCTCTTGCTCAGGCCGCCGAACCTCCTGTCGCGACCCTGGTAGGCAAGAATCGCCTTGACCAGGCCCCAGCGATCGAAATCGGGCCAATAGGTATCGGTGACATAAAACTCCGAATAGGCCACCTGCCACAGCAGATAGTTGGAGATGCGAAGCTCGCCGCTCGTGCGGATCACGAGCTCGGGATCGGGTAGCCCCGCCGTATAGAGGCGAGAGGCCACAGCCTGCTCGTCGATCGACGACGGATCGATCTTGCCGGCCGCGGCATCGAGCGCAAGCTCACGCGCGGCACGGGCGATCTCGGCACGACCACCGTAGTTGACGGCCAGCGCCAACGTCATGCCGGTATGATCAGCGCACTCCGCAAGCCCGCGCTCAAAGACGTCGCGCGTCTTTTTGGGCAGTGCGGAGATATCGCCCAAAAAGACGACGCGCACGTTCTCTTTTTTGAGCAGCGGCAGCTCATCGACGAAGGTCTTGGCAAACAGATGCATGAGCACGTTGACCTCGTGCTGCGGGCGATTCCAGTTCTCTGTCGAGAACGCGTAGGCCGAAAGCACATCAACGCCCAGACGCACGCAGGCGGTAATGATCTCGCGCAGCGAGACGATGCCGGCCTTGTGGCCCTCGGTGCGGGCAAGGCCGCGCGCGGTGGCCCAGCGGCCGTTGCCGTCCATGATGCAGCTGATGTGATGCGGGATGCGGTTCATGTCGAGGTCTGAAAAACCGACGCCCGCGGGGGCGTCGGCAAAGTACTCGACTAGTTTGTTCTGGTCGTATTGCACTTTAGATCTCCATGACCTCGGCTTCTTTTTCCTTCAGAAGCTGCTCGACCTTGGCCACGTAGTCATCGGTGTGCTTTTGGACCTTGGCCTGCTCGCGACGGATATCGTCCTCGGTCAGATCCTCGTCGCGCTCGAGCTTGTTATTGAAGTCGCGACGGATGTTGCGGATCGAGACCTTGGCCTGCTCGGCGTACTCGCGGCACTCCTTGACGAGCTCGCGGCGGCGCTCCTCGGTGGGAGCCGGGAACGGCAGGCGCACGACGGAACCGTCGGAGTTGGGCGTGATGCCCAGATCGGAGGCGCTAATGGCCTTGACGATGGCGTTGACCAGGGCCTTGTCCCACGGCTCGATGAGCAGCATGTGGGCCTCGGGGGTCTTGACGGCGGCAACCTGGGTCACCGGGGTGGGAACACCGTAGTAGTCGACGGTGATGTCTGCCAGGATGTTGGCGTTAGCGCGGCCGGTGCGCACCTTGGAGAAGTTGTGCTTAAGGGACTCAAGCGACTTGTCCATATGCTGGGTGATGTTCTCTGCCATGATCTAATCCTCCTGGTAGACGAGCGTGCCGACGGGTTCGCCCGCGAGCGCGCGTTTGACGGTGTCCTCGCCATCGATGTTGAGGACCAAAATGGGCATACGGTTGTCCTGGCACAGGGCCGTTGCGGTGGAATCCATGACCTGCAGGCCGCGCACGAGCACCTCGTGATAGGTGATCTTGTCAAAGCGGACGGCGTCGTCGCACTTGACGGGGTCCTTGTCATAGATGCCGTCGACCTTGGTGGCCTTGATAAGCACCTCGGCACCGATCTCGCAGGCACGCAGGGCCGCAGCGGTATCGGTCGTAAAGTAAGGGTTGCCCGAACCGGCGGCGAAGATGACGACGCTCCCCTTCTCAAGATGGTTGATAGCGCGACGGCGAATATAGGGCTCGCAGATCTCGTTCATCTGGATGGCGCTCATCACGCGGCAGGGCACATCGTTGTGCTCGAAGGCGTCTTGCAGGGCCAGGGCGTTCATAACGGTGGCGAGCATGCCCATGTAATCAGCCTGAGCGCGATCCATGCCGCCGGCTGCACCGGCCATGCCGCGGAAGATGTTTCCGCCGCCGACAACCACGCCGACCTCATGACCCGCAGCGAGCAGATCCTTAACCTGCTTGGCCAAACGATCGGTGACCTTAGGGTCGATGCCGTAGTGGCTCTCCCCCATGAGCGCTTCTCCCGAAAGCTTGAGAAGCACGCGCTTATATCGGATGTCGGACAAGGCGATCCTCCTTAATCGTAACTTTCAATATTCTAGCAAAGGCGAGTTGATTGCCCATAAAAAAGCAGGCCGTGAGTAAAACCCACAGCCTGCTCTATAGAAGCTACAAAAGCTTATAGCCTACTCACCACGGACGAGGCGATCGAAGGCCACGACGGTGATGGTGTCGCCGAGCTCCTTGGAGACGTTCTCGGCGTACTTCTTGATGGTAAGGGAGCTGTCCTTGATGAACTCCTGCTCGGTGAGCACGGACTGCTTGTAGAACTTCTCCAGACGGCCAACAGCCATCTTCTCCTGGATGGCCTCGGGCTTACCGGACTCGGCAGCCTGAGCCATGTAGATCTGCTTCTCGTGCTCGACGGTCTCGGCCGGAACCTGATCGCGGGTAGCGCAGATCGGGGCGACAGCAGCAACCTGCAGGGCGACGTCATGGGCGAAGGTCTTGAAAGCCTCGGCCTCGGCAGTCTCGGGCTTCTCGAAGCCAAACTCGACCAGAACGCCGATCTTGCCACCCATGTGGATGTAGGAGGACAGAGCGCCGTTGGCGACCTTGCGGGCGGTGAAGCGGGCAATCTTCATGTTCTCACCCATGATGTGGATCATCTCGGTGAGCTCGGAAGAGACGGTCTCCTCGCCCATGGGCTTCTCGAGCAGGGCATCGACGTCAGCCGGCTCGGTGGCAGCGACGACCTCGGCGACCTTGGAGGCGAAGCCGGTGAACTTGGCGTTGGAGCCGACGAAGTCGGTCTCGCAGGAGAGCTCGAGCAGAGCGCCGGACTTGCCGTCCTCGGAGACGAACGCGGCAACCGCGCCCTCGTTGGTCTCACGACCGGCCTTCTTGGCAGCCTTGGCAAGACCGTTCTTGCGCAGAACGTCGACGGCGACGTCCATATCGCCATCGGCCTCGACGAGAGCCTTCTTGCACTCCATCATCGGGGAGTCGGTCATCTCGCGAAGCTGCTTGACCATAGCGGCAGTAATCTGGGCCATTGTGGTTCCTTTCAAAAAGATGAAGAAGACGAATCAGAAGGGACCGATTTACTCGGCCTTGGCCTCAGCGGCAGGAGCCTCGGCGGCCATCTCGGCCTCGGAGACCTGCTCCTTGCCGTTGCCGGCCAGGCAGGCGTCGGCCATGAGCTCGCACATAAGGGTGACAGCGGAGATGGCGTCGTCGTTGCAGGGGATGCCGTACTCGACCTCGTCGGGATCGGAGTTGGTGTCGATGAGGGCGACGACCGGGATGTTCAGGCGCTGGGCCTCCTTGATGGCGTTCTCCTCGCGCTTGGTGTCGATGACGAAGAGCGCCTGGGGCAGACCCTTCATGTCGCGGGCACCACCGAGGTTGGTCTGGAGCTTGGTGAGCTCCTTGCCCAGAACAGCCTGCTCCTTCTTGGGCAGAACAGCCATGCGGCCGTCCTCGACCATGGCCTCGAGCTCCTCCATGCGGTTGATGCGGGAGCGGATGGTCACGAAGTTGGTGAGCATGCCGCCGAGCCAACGCTGGTTGATGTAGGGCATGCCGGCGCGCTCAGCAGCGGTCTTGACGGCCTCCTGAGCCTGCTTCTTGGTGCCGACGAACAGCACGTTGCCGGTCTTGGCGGTGTTCTTGACGAAGGTGTAGGCCTTGTCGGCGTCAAGGATGGTCTGCTTGAGGTCGAGGATGTAGATGCCGTTGCGCTCACCGAAGATGAACGGCTTCATCTTGGGGTTCCAGCGACGGGTCTGATGACCGAAGTGGCAGCCGGCCTCGAGCAGGGTACGGATATTAATCTTGGTAGCCATGTAAACCTCCTGTGGTTTGCCTCCGCGCGGGGTCAACCTCCAAGACCAACCCGGACATGTGCTACCAAGGCCCGGGCACCACGGTCGAGAGTAGCCGCGCGTGCGTGATAAGAACGTGTTGCCGTGAAGCAACCCGATGAATGATAGCAGGAATGCCCCGCGCTGCCAACCCGCCATAAAAACTGGAGAATTGCCATGCCGGATGCCCGAGGGCGAACAGGGCGAAGCTGGCGGCTATTTGAGCCAAGACGCGGCCTGCCCTAGGCGCGCGGGTGGGCCTGGGTGACGGTGGCCTTGAGGCGCTCGGGCGTAAGATGGGTATAGAGCTGGGTGGTCGACAGGCTCGCGTGACCCAACAGCTCCTGAACCGAACGCAGATCGGCACCCCCCTCGAGCAGATCGGTGGCAAAGGTATGCCGCATCGCATGCGGGGTGATGTCGGCCGGAAGCCCCGCCAGGGCGCACAGCTCATGAAAGCGTTTGCGTAGCGCGGCGGCGCTCATGCGGTTACCGCGGACCGAGATAAAAAGCGGCCGTGGCTGGCCAGGCGCATCGCTACGGCCCGCCTTGGCGAGAAGCATCGAGCGACCGCCATCAAGATAGGCAGACGTGGCCTCAAGAGCGCGCCGGTAGAGCGGGACGATACGCTCCTTGCGGCCCTTGCCCCACAGGCGGACCGTTCGCGCCTGCCAATCGAAGCTCTCGATATTGAGACCGGACAGCTCGGAAATACGCGCGCCCGAGGCATAGAGCAACTCGAGCATCGCGGCATCGCGAAGTCCCGCCGGCGTGGAGGTATCGGGCGCCGCCAGCAGGGCATCCATCTGGGAAGACGTCAACACGGTCGGAAGGCTGCGCGGAAGCTTAGGACTACCGATCGTACAGGCGACATCGTGCTCGATCAAACCCTCCAGGTGCGCCCAGCGATAAAACCCCCGCAACGCCGAGAGGTGCGCAGCTATCGTGCGCGGAGCCAGCCCCTTACGCGAAAGCTCCGCAAGGTAGGCACGCAGGTCGCGCACGGTGCATGAAAAGCCGTCCGCCTTCTGGCGCTCGCACCAGGAGGCAAACAGCTCAAGGTGCGAAGCATAGGCGGTCGCGGTGTTGGGAGAAAGCCCCTCGACGCGTGCGATATGCGCCGTGAAATCATCGATTGCCGCAGAAAGCGTCAAGGCTAGCGCCCTTGCCGTTCGAAGAGCTCGGGGCGGCTGGAGAGATATTCATCGAGCGCGGCGCAGGCACGATCGGCATAAGCCTGGTAGCGATCGCGCTTGCTGCGGCGCTTGCCGTCCTCGAGGGGCGGCACCAGACCAAAGTTGACATGCATGGGCTGGTAGCCCACGGTGGCCGGATCGGTGGCATAGGCAACCAGCGCACCCAGGGCGCCGGTACGCGGCAGGGCCACGGGGCCGGCACCGATCGCATCGGCATAGGCGTTGAGTGCCGCGAGCAGACCGGTCGCGACCGCTTCCATATAGCCCTCGGTACCGGTGATCTGCCCGGCAAGGCGCACGCCGGTACCCGGCACGCCAAACGTGCCGTCGAGCACATGCGGCGCATCGACAAACGTGTTGCGGTGCATCACGCCGTAGCGGAAGAACTCGGCGTTCTCGAGGCCCGGCACCATATGGAACACGCGCTTCTGCTCGCCGAAGGTGAGATTGGTCTGAAACCCGACCAGGTTGTACGCGGTGCGCTCGCGGTTCTCGGCACGCAGCTGAATCGCTGCCCAAGGACGGCGCCCCGTGCGCGGATCGGTAAGGCCGACGGGCTTCATGGCGCCAAAGCGAATGGCATCCTTGCCGGTGCGCGCGACTTCCTCGGCGGGTTGGCAGGCCTGGAACAGGTCGCCGCCCTCAAAGTCCTTGAGCACCACGCGGCCGGCCGTGGTGAGCGCCTCGATAAACGCCTCGTACTCCTCTTTGTTGAGCGGCGCATTGAGATAGTCGCCGCTCCCCTGCTCCTCGTAGCGCGATTGCGAGAACAAGACATCCATGTCGAGCGTCGAGGCGTCGACGATAGGCGCGGCAGCATCGAAAAACGCCAACGCGTCACCGCCCACGAGCTTGAGGATCTCATCGGAGAGCGCCGGGGAGCACAGAGGGCCCGCGGCGATCACGCAATGACCCTCAGGGATCGACGTGACTTCCTCGTGCACCACGGTGATCGCCGGACGTGCGGCAATCTCGGCCTCGACGAGCTGCGAGAACACGGTGCGGTCGACCGCCAGGGCGCCCCCGGCGGGAACGGCGGCACGCTTTGCGCAATCCAAAAGTACCGAACCCATGCGCTCGAGCTCGATCTTAAGCAGGCCCGCGGCCGAATCGGGGCGCGTCGACTTAAACGAGTTGGAGCATACGAGCTCGGCCAGGTGATCGGTATGATGGGCCGGCGAGGACTTGGCGGGACGCATCTCATAGAGCGTTACCTGAAACCCGCGATCCGCGAGCTGGATGGCGCACTCCGAGCCCGCAAGGCCGCCGCCGACAACCGTCACCTGATCAAACTGCATGCTGCAACACCTTTCTACTTGAGACGTTTTCCATTGTGCCCGAACGGCGTCTGGGCATGCAAGGCAAACTTGGAGGGAGCATACCTTCCATCCATCATGCGCTCGATAGCGCCCGCAACCTCCAGTGAGCCCAGGAGTTTGAGCGTTCCCACGGCATCGAGGCCCATGAGGGCGCTAATCTCATCGACCTTGAGCGGAGAGGCGATCAATGCATGCATCACCGTCTGCTGCTCGGGAGTCAGATCGGCCACGCCTGGCGCGGACGGATGGCTAAAGCGCAGGGTCTCGTAGATGCGCGATATGGCGACCTCGATCGACTCCTCGTCCACGATACAGCAGGCGCCATTGGAGATCAGGTAGTTGGTGCCGCGCGATTCGGGTGACAAGATCGAACCGGGAACCACCAAAAGCTCGCGCCCCAGGTCCATGGCGCATTCGGCGGTCGAGAACGTACCCGAGGGCATGCCGGCCTCAGAAATAAACAGCGCGGCCGACAGCGCCGCGATCACGCGGTTACGTCGCGGAAACGCGAACTTGCGCGGACCGGTACCCCAGGGGCACAGCGAGACGATGGCGCCGCCGCGCTCGAGCGTGCGCGCAATGAGCCCGGCACTCGATCGAGGGTAGACCACATCGGCACCCGTACCGAGCACGATCACATGACGGCCACCCCGGTTGAGGGCTTCCCAGCCCGATGCCTGATCGCAGCCGATGGCGCCGCCCGAGACCACGTTCACGCCGGCCTCCACCGCAACGCGCGCCGCGAGCTCCGCACAGGCGATGCCGTAGGGGCTCGCCTTACGCGACCCGATGATCGAAAGCGACGGCATCGTGAGTACCTCGGGGTCGCCACGGACATAGAGCGTGCGCGGCGCATCGGAAAGCTCGGCCACCATGGATGGATAGAGCCGATCTCCCGGATGGATCTCGTACGTGGGATACGGTTCAGTCATTGGTCTCGTCTCCCCTGATACATTGCGGCCTCGAGCACATGTTCTTCGAGCACCCGCTCGCTTTGGGCGACATCGGCGATCGTGCGCGCGATCCGCGACAGGCGCACGATGCCGCGGCCCGTAAGGTGCGTGCGCCGCGAGAGGGCAAGGACACATTGCTCGGCGGCCTCATCGAGTGCAAAGGTGCTGACGACACCCTCGATGGACTTCGAGACGGAATCATTTGTCGCTCCGGAGCCCAGGGTAGCGCCGCGCTCCTCGCGCCATCGCTTAAACGCGCGCCCGCGCACGACCATATCGCGAAGATCGGACGAGGACATGCCCTCGGCGCCCTCGATGATCACCTGCGGTTCGGGCCGCGTCACATCGATCATGAGGTCGATGCGATCGGCCAGGGGGCCACTCAGCTTGGCACGGTAGCGCTCGACCATGGCGGCAGAACACTTGCAGGGCACCTCGCGGTCCCCCAAAAAGCCGCACGGGCAGGGATTGCTCGCGGCGAGCAGCTGAAACCGCGAGGGAAACGTATAGGCGCCCTCGACGCGCACGATACGCACGTAACCGCGCTCGATAGGCTGACGAAGCGTCTGGAGCACGCCGTTGGGAAACTCCGCCAGCTCGTCAAGGAACAGCACGCCACCGTGCGCCAGGCTGATCTCACCGGGATGCACGGGGCGACCGCCCCCGATCAGACCCGCCGTCGAGATGCTATGATGCGGACTTCTGAACGGCCTGTGCCCCGCCAGCAGGCCATCGATATTCTCGCCGAGGACCGAGTGGATGCAGAGCGCCTCCTGTTGGTCGCGGTCCGACAGTTCGGGCAGAATGCTCGTCATGCGTCGCGCAAGCATGGTCTTGCCCGAGCCGGGAGAACCGATCATGAGCAGACCGAGCTCGCCCGCTGCCGCCAGCGCCATGCCGCGCTTGGCGACCTCTTGGCCCAGCACGTCGGCAAAATCGAGCTCGGGCTCGGCATCAAGCGCGGTTTCGCCACGGTCGGGATAGGCCGGTAACGTTCGCACACCCCTTGCGAGCTGCGCGATGTTATCTAGGAAAAGACAAGATGCGCCCTCGAGCGTGACATGCTGGACAACATGGCCCGCCACCACCCTCAAGCCGTGCTCGCGCGCCAGGATCTGATAGGCGACCTCGCCCTTGACGGGCAGCACATCCCCATTGAGAGCAAGCTCGCCCACAAACAGGCAATCATCGAGACCATCGCGGGGAATCTGTCCGTCGGCTGCCAGCACAGCCACGGCAATGGGCAGATCGAACCCGCTGCCTGTCTTCTTAACGTCACCCGGCGCCAGATTGACGGTGATGCCCGCCCGCGGCAGCTCATAGCGGGCCGTGCGAAGGGCACAGCGTATACGTCCACGCGCCTCAAGCACCTCGGTGCTCGGCATGCCCAGAATCTGGATGCTGGGAATACCACCGCCCAGCGACACCTCGACCGTGACGGGGATGGCCTCAACTCCGCGGATCACGGCGGCATGCACGGCAAACGTCTCCCCCGGCATCACGACACCTGCCAATCGAACGCCTGCAGGATATGCTCGACCTCCGCCACGCGACCGGCACGGATCGTGACCCCCACGGCGTCAAAACGTATGGCGTGGACAGGGAAATGCTCCATCACGTAGCAGCTCGCTATTCGACGGTAGCGGCGCTGTTTCTTGGCGTTGACCGCCTCTTCGGGAAAGATTCTCGAGTTGTCGCAGACCGGAACACGACGGGTCTTGACCTCGACCATCACCACCAGATCATCGAGCTCGTCGAAGAGCACCAGATCGGCTTCGCCCTCGGCGCAACGATACCCATGCTCGAGCATGCGGTAGCCACGCTCCTCAAAATAGTCGATTGCCAGCAGCTCACCGAGCATCCCGAGTTCGCGGGGCGCAAGACCGTCCACAAACGCGGGCGTCAGCATGCTGTCATCGAGCTCACCCCGCTCCCACCTCTCCTTGAGACGGCGCGACTTGCTCACGGTCTTCTTGGCAGCACACATGGATGGCTCCTTTCGGCAGGTTCTGCGTAGCCGCCATCATCCCCAGGGAGCCTATGCACGTAAGTACCAAATGCTGACCGAAAACTGACCAGAACGCCCAAAAATAAGGACCCTGTTCGACGATATGTCAAACAGGGCCCATGAGCTGTGTCAATGAAAAGCAGCTCAAACACCGGTATGCAAAAACGAGCTAGAAAAGACGCTCCGTCTGCAAGAAGTTTCCACAGAAGCTCACACGATGGATGGGTGAAAGGCCCTTGTTCTGTATGGAGGAAATATGCTCGGGGCTGGCATAACCCTTCGACTCGGCGAGGTGATAGCCGGGATACTCGGCATCATATTCCACCATCATCTCGTCACGCGTGACCTTGGCCATGATGGAGGCGGCGGCGATGCAGGCGATCTTGGCATCGCCTTTGACCACGTCGCGCTCATTGGGGACGGCACCCAAGGGGTTGCCGTCCATGAGCACGCAATCTGGCGTCAACCCCGTGTCGGCCACCGCGCCGGCAACCGCCTTGCGCAAGGCGCGGGCCATGCCGATCTCGTCGATCTCATGCGGAGGAATATGGCAGAAGCCGATGGCACGGGCCACCTCCGAGATGCGCACCGACAGCAGCTCGCGGCGCGCAGGGGTCAGCTTTTTGGAGTCGTTGATGCCCCAAACGCGCGGATCCATGGGCAGACACACGGCACACACGGTAAGGGGTCCTGCCACCGAACCGCGACCGACCTCGTCCACGCCGACCACCACGCCGTCGCCGCCCAGCTCGGCCATGAGGTCGTACATAGCGTTGACGCGATCGCGCTCGGCAAGCTCCTTGGCATGGCGCTTGAGGGCGCGCTCACACGCCTTTTTAACCTGTTGGCGCGGATCTTCGCTATAGTGCTCCACCAATGCGGGAATCTCTTCGAAGGTGGCACTCGCCAGCTCGCCCGCGACCTGTGATGCTGATACGGAACTCGTCATGTTGGCCATGGTTGCCATGCCTTTCGATACAAAAGAAGGGCCGCCCGAAGGCGACCCTCATGTCCAAACGAGCAGTTAGCCTGCGTCGGTTTAGCGCTTCTCCGGGATGCGAGCAGCCTTGCCCACCTTGTCGCGGAGGTAGTACAGCTTGGCGCGACGAACGCGACCATGACGGACAACCTCGAGCTTGGCAATTTTGGGGCTGTGAAGCGGGAAGGTACGCTCGACACCGACGCCGAAGGAGATCTTACGGACGGTGAAGGTCTCGCGGGAACCGGCACCAGCCATACGGATGACGTCGCCCTGGAAGACCTGGACGCGCTCGCGGTCACCTTCCTTGATGCGGTAGTGGACCTTGACGTTGTCGGCGACGCGGACCTGCGGGATGTCCTCGCGGATCTGCTGGCGCTCGATTGCGCGGATGTAATCCATGTGCAATTCCTTACTCTTCTAGAGGTGCCGTACCACCTGGCCGGCACGTAGTTGAACAAACGATAGTCAGTATACACGCCGTGACCTCGGCTGCAAGAACAATTTTGCCCGTGCGCAAAAAGACAAAAGACCCGCGGGCGGCGTTCCGAGCACCGCCGGCGGGTCAAGCGGAAAACGAGCTGCAGGAAGTCGTTTTCTGACGAAAATGTACTACCACACGCCGCATAGCCCTGTGGACGCGGCGTGTGTCCATAAACTATCTATGCGGCGTCATTCGACGGTGCGGCGGGCACGTCGGTCGACGTGCCGGGAGCGACATAGCCGTGTTCGAGCATCACGGAAAGCGCGTGCTGCTTCCAGGTGTCGATCTGGTCCGCATCGAAGTGCGCTGAAACCCAGACGGCCATATCCTTCTGGACGTTTTCGGGAACCAGGCCCTGGTTGTCGGCTATCACATAGAGAATTCCCAGCACATCAAAATCATGCTCGGTCATATCGTCTTTCGAAGTCGCCCCGATCAACCCATGGTCGGAGCCGTAGCGGCAGATGTCGGTCAACACGGTGATGAGACCCGTGGTGGAATCCGACGACGAGGATCCTGCGTCCGCGGGGGTCGTCGTGGAATCCGCGCTCGCGTTGTTCGCAGAGTTATCTTCGGGCGACGAGGCATCGGCAGTCGCGGAATCTTGAGCTTCCGTTGCCGCGGAAGCAGCCGAGTCACCCTGACCCTCATCCGTGGGAGACGTTTCCTGCGCGTCACCGGATGCACTCACGGCTACATCGCCAGTGACCGGAATCTCAACGACGGTGGACATCGGATCCACCGGCGCAGGCGAGGCCACGACCTCGGCCCAGTCGGAATACACGCCGTCGATATAGGCACGGACATGGAACGTGCCCGGCTGCGTGATGTTCATGGTGCCATCGGCCGCGACGGAAATGCCCTTGCTCTCGAGTTCTTGCGCCTCCCAGCTCAAGACCCTATCGACCTCTTTGCCCGTGGCATCGTAGACCGTCGCCGTCAGACCCTCGATACCGTTGAGGTTCTCCTCGACACCCACGACCGCCTGTGCTGAGCCCTCGAGCTTGATGGAGCCCGAGAACGGATCGGGTGCCGCCTCGGTCACCTTATATTTATAGGCTGCGGCATCGATCTCGTCATTGGTCGACACGTGACCGTTAACGTCGACATAGGTGTTCTCGGGAATAAAATACTTGACGTAGGCAGTACCGGCCTTTTTGGCAACGACCTCCTGCTCGTGGGTGACGGGATCGGTCTGGATCTCGATAACGTCCGATGGGCACTCCTTGCCCTTCTTATCGACCACGCGCCATTCGCCCGAAGTCTTCACAAAACCGTAGTAGTCGACATCGTCCTCGTCCTTGGCGCGCACGCGATAGGACGAGATGGAATCGGACTCGCCCACCTTGAGCTTGCGCGTCTTGTCGGTCTGCAACGCCACCGTGATCTTGGAAATGGGCTTGATGGGCTGCGGGGTGCCCAGCTGCGAGTCGACCGTCACCGATTCAAAAGACAGGTTCGATCCCGTGATGGACATGGGGTAGGTCGACGCCATGTCGTTGAGCACGTTGCAGGTGCGCGGCGCGCCGCCATTGCGCGAGGGAACCTCGCGATCGGCCAAGACGCTGTTCCAATCGATGGCACTCACCATATGATTGTTGGACCGATGCGACCAGCTGGTCACCTTGCCCATGGAGTTGTCGTAGCCATCGTCGCCCCTATGCGCGATAGCGCGCAGATAGAGGTTCTGCACGGCATCGGTCGAATCGTCGCCAAAGGTGGTGCTGAACGAGCGCTGGTCATAGCCTGCTGTATGGAACTCCTGTACAAGCGCGTTGTCGTCGTAGCACTCGCCGTTCATGTTGAAGATGATCACGTTGAACGAGACGCCCACCGGCTGGTCATAGTCCTCCGAAAGCGTTGTGGTGGAACTCGTCTGCTTGGTGTTGACCTGCGTATGCGCGGGAATCGTCATGTTGACCGTCACCGATTGGTTGTCGGTCGTGGTGATGGATTTTTCCTGGGTCTGACTCGCCGCCCACAGCTCAGACATGGTTGCCTGCGCGGAGAACGAGGTCTCGAGCTCGGCACCGGCCTCTCCGGGAATACCCAGCGAGGTCTTGAGGCTCATCGCGGCGCCCCACGAGCCACCCTTGGACCATTCCTGCGACTCAGAGGTGCTCGTCGAGACCGTCTCCTCGGTTCCGCGGGCAAGCGTGATGGACTGCGAGGCGTCCTCGTAGCCGGTGTTGAGCGCCGAGGTGATCAGATCCTGCTCTTTCTGAGAGCCCCGGTAGGTGTAGCCGGCACTGTTCTCGGGAGCGCAGTTAAGAGTGTTTTCGCTGTTAAGCTGCTGCACCTTGAAGTTATAAAACGCGATGCCAAAGCCATTGAAATCGTATTGGTAGGTGCCGCCGAGCTTGTCGACGCAGGCGATCGTGGCATAGATCACATCCTGCTCGGTGGTGTCCTTCGAAAGCCCGTCAAGCGGCACATATTTACGAAAATCAGAGCCACTCAGCTTATGGCCGATGCACCCGGCGATGTCATCGGTCATGCGCACGTACACCTCTTTCAGGCTTTTGGCGGAGGTGAGCCCGCTCTGCTTGGATTTGTCCGCACCGTCAGAATGCTCTCCGTTGCCGCCCGAGAGCGCATCGTACAAGTAAATGTAGTGGCCGCGCCCAAAGTCCTTCTCAAAGCCCTTGTCCGCATGGTCCCAATACAGAAAGTCCTCCGAATCGTCGCCCCCGCCATAGCCCAAGATGTTGTAGGCAAGCGACGCCCAATTAGGCAGAACCTTTTTGACAGCGGCCGTATAGAACGAAACGTTGTCCGTCATGGAGGTGCGACCCTCGAGCTTACCGTCATCGATATCGACGAAGCTGCAGGGGCGATCGTTGACCTGTATGGTGAGCGGGTTGACCACATCGCCGTACAGCTCCTTACGGCCCTCGTCGTTAAGGGCAAAGCCGGCCGTGGGCAGACCGCACATCGCCGTGGCCGCGATCGTGGTCGCACAGACGATGCGCGCGGCGGCTTTTCGTATCCGGCGTCCCATGGTGTGCAAACGTTGCATGGTTGATCCTCCCGTCGCATAGAAGCCGTGTTGTCCCAACATAAAACGCCGCCGCGGTCTCAAGGGTCACGGCGGCGCGAAGGGGCATGTCCGATGCGTGGAAAACGGAATAGTCGGTTAGACGGTCCGCTTAGCCTCGAGCTTGGCCTGAGCGGCGGCCAGGCGCGCCAGCGGCACACGATAGGGACTGCACGAGACGTAATCGACGTCGGCGACGTTGAAGAGCCGCTTGATGGAAGCGGGATCGCCGCCGTGCTCGCCGCACACGCCAAAGTGCATCTGCGGGTTGACGGCGCGGCCCTTCTCGACGGCCATGCGCACCAGCTCGAGCACGGCGGTATCGATCGTCTCGAAGGGGTTCTCCTTCAGGATCTTCTTGTGCAGATAGAGCGGAATGAATTTGGCCTCGGCATCATCGCGGCTGAACCCGAAGGTCGTCTGCGTGAGGTCGTTGGTGCCGAAGCAGAAGAAGTCCGCATGGGCCGCGATCTCGTCTGCCACCATGCAGGCACGCGGAAGCTCGAGCATCGTGCCCACCGGGATATCGAGCTCGACGCCCTCCTCGGCGGCGACTTCGGCGATCACGCGCTCGATAACGGCACGCGTCTGGACATGCTCGGCGGTGATGGACACGAGCGGCACCATGATCTGGGGGCGCGGGTCGAAACCGTCCTTGATAAGGCGAGCTGCGGCGGTTGCCACCGCGCGGACCTGCATGAGCGGCAGATCTCCAAAGACCACCGACAGGCGCACGCCGCGCAGGCCGAGCATGGGGTTCGACTCCGTCATGGCATCGATGCGGCGCAGGCGATCGCGCATCTCGGCGAGCTCGGAGGCGGCAGCGCCCTCGGCCTCACGCCTCGCGATGGCGACGGCGAGATCGCGTGGATCGTCGAGGAACTCATGCAGCGGCGGATCGATCAGGCGCATCACCACATCGCGGCCGCTCATGGTCTTGAACATCTGGAGGAAATCCTCGGTCTGCACGCGGAGCAGGTCCTCGAGCGCCTGCTTTTTGGTGCCGGCGTCATCGCTCAGGATAAAGCTCTGGATGATCTGCTTACGCTCGCCCAAGAACATGTGCTCGGTGCGGCACAAACCGATCGCCTCGGCGCCAAATTCGAGCGCAAGGGCGGCGTCGGCGGGATTGTCGGCGTTGACGCGCACGTGGTTGGCATGGCCGCAAGACTCGTCGAGACGAATCTCATCGGCCCAGGAAAGAATCGTATCCAGATCCCCGGTAAGCTCGGCAGAAACAAGCTCGACGGCACCGTCGACGACGATACCCTGCGTGCCATCGATCGAGATCACATCGCCCTCGTGCAGCACGCGGTCGGAACCTTCGATACGCACCGTCTTGTTGGCCGCATCGATATGGAACGATTCGACGCCGCACACACACGGCGTGCCCATGCCGCGCGCGATGACGGCGGCGTGACTCGTCTTGCCGCCATGGCTCGTGAGAATGCCCTCGGCCGCGACCATGCCCTTGAGGTCGTCGGGGTTGGTCTCCCAACGCACCAGGATCACCTTATGGCCCTCGGCGACACGGGCGACGGCATCATCGCTCGAAAAGACGATCTCGCCCACCGCCGCGCCGGGGCTTGCGTTGAGACCGCGCGCGAGCGGCACGAGCTTCTTGGTCGCGTCGAACTGCGGATGCAGCAGCTGATCGAGCTGGGCGGGATCGATGCGCGATACGGCTTCCTCGCGCGTGATGAGACCCTCCTCGACCATCTCGATGGCGATACGGAGGGCAGCCGTCGCGGTGCGCTTGCCCACACGGGTCTGGAGCATCCACAGCTTACCCTGCTCGATGGTGAACTCGATGTCGCACATGTCGCGGTAGTGGTCCTCGAGCGTCACGAAGACGCGCTCGAGCTCCGCGCCGGCCTCCTCAAGACCGGGCGTGCTCTTGAGATCGGCGATCGGCTCGGTATTGCGAATGCCCGCGACCACGTCCTCGCCCTGCGCGTTGACCAGAAAGTCGCCGTAGAATTCCTTGGTGCCATCGGCGGGATTTCGCGTGAAGGCCACACCGGTCGCCGAAGTCTCGCCCTTGTTGCCAAATGCCATGGCCTGCACGTTAACGGCTGTTCCCAGATCATCGGAGATGCCGTGCTGTTTGCGATAGATGCAGGCGCGCTCGTTCATCCAGCTGCCGAAGACCGCCTGGATGGCAAGGCGAAGCTGAATCGACGGATCATACGGAAAGACTGGCTTACCGCCTGAGACCTCGAGCTCGGGATAGGCGGCAGCGTCCACATGATCGGCAAAGATCTGCTTGAACGTGATAACGAGACCCTGCAGGTCTTCGGCCGAAAGCTCGGAATCGGCGCGCACGCCCGCCACGAGACGCGCCTGCGTGAGCGCGTTCTCGAACAGATCGGAATCGACGCCCATGACCACGTTGGAGAACATCTGGATAAAGCGGCGATAACTGTCCCAGGCAAAGCGCGGGTTTTGGGTCTGGCGGATCAAACCCTGGACCGAATCGTCGTTAAGGCCCAGGTTAAGCACGGTGTCCATCATGCCGGGCATGGAAAACGGAGCGCCCGAGCGAACGGACACGAGCAGAGGATCGTTGGCATCGCCGAGCTTCTTGCCGCAACGGACCTCGAGATCGGCCTCGGCGGCCGCAATCTGGTCGAGTGCGCCCGCAGGCCAGACGTTGCCGGCGCCGGAGTAGGCGACGCAGGTCTGGCACGTAATGGTAAAGCCGCCGGGAACGGGCAGGCCGATACGGCTCATCTCGGCAAGGTTGGCGCCCTTGCCGCCCAGGATAAAGTTCATAGACTTATCGCCCTCGGTGACACAAGCCCCCTGGGCATCGGTTCCAAAGCGGTAGACCCTTTTTTGATCGCTCACGATACATCCCCTTCCGGCGCCAGGCGCCAAGACCGTGGTAACGAAACGCCCGCCGGTCGGCGGGCTGTGTGGGTACTATACGGCGAGTGATATATCAGTTTACGCAAAGGATGCGAGCATAGGTGAGCGTGCTAAAACTGGCGGTAAACGGTAGGTAAAGGTGATAAAACTATGGAGTGTCAGATAAATCGTTTCACCAGCTCAACCACTGCAAAAACGTTTTACCTACAAATTTAGGACGGGGTTGAATGTAGCAAAATTTGCTCAGTGGGATCGTGAGATCATGCGAAAATCAGGCCCGTCCTAAATTGTGCAGGCGGGCGGCTTGGATAGTGGTGAGATGATCGATGATCTCGGCCGCGCTTTCCTCGATGGCTTTGCCGTCGGTGCGCACCACAAAGCAACCCAGGCGCTTCATGAGAGCGCGAGCCTCCTTGAGCTCATCGGCCACGCTCTCGGGTGCCGCATAGGTACCGGCGACGGCGCGCGCATAATCGTCGCCCAGACGGCTATCGCGAATCTCGCTGATCACGTCGACGGTAGAGATAAGCCCAAACAGACGCATGGGATCCACCTCGAAAAGGGACCGCGGCGGCTCCATGCCACGAGCCAAGGGGATATTGGCAACCTTATAGCCCTGAAAGGCCAAATACATCGATAAGGGCGTTTTTGAGGTGCGCGAAACGCCCAAGAGTACGATATCGGCACCCGAAAGGTCATCGCAGCCGCGACCGTCATCATGCTCCACAAAGTATTCCATCGCCTCGATGCGATGGAAATAACGCTCATCGGTCTTATGGATCGCACCGGCAACACCATGCGGCGCCTGACCGATAAGCGATGAGAGGACCGCCAACGTGGGGCCGATCAGATCTACCGCGCGGATATGAAGACTGCTCAGATACTCGAGCACGCGAGCGCGCAAGACAGGGTCGACGATCGTGTGGAACACAGCGATATCGCGATGATCGGCGTCCACGCGCGGATCGATAAAGCGTCTGACCTGCTCAACATCCTCCACCTTGGGAAGACGCAGCAACCGAAAGGCCCCTTCATCAAATTGCCCGGCCGCCGCCAACACCACCTCGCAAGCAGTATCACCGAGCGAATCGGAGATGACGATGACGGTGGGCTGGACAGCGACCGGGCAATCCATGACGACCTCCAAGGCGACCCCGTGCCTCAAATTAGGACGGGGTCAAATTTAGCAAAGGGCCGACGTTATTTCTTGCGGGCGAGCTCGCCGATATTGGCAACGCCCGAGAACACGGCCTCGAAACGGTTAAGCAGCTTAAGACGATTATCACGCAGCTGCTCGTCCTTATCCATAACCATGACCTCGTCGAAGAAACGGTCGATCGGAGCGCGCAGGGCGGCAAGAGCGGCAAAGGCAGCCGGATAGTCCTGACCGGCCAGGGCGTTGTCGACTGCGATCTGCGCCGCATCGGTAGCCTCGAGCAGGGCGACCTCGGCCTCGCCCATCAAGGCGCGGTCACAATCGACGCCCAGCTCGGGCTGAGCGATATGGGCGGCACGCGCATAGGCCGTGGCTAGGTTGTCGAAGGTCTCGGCATCGTTCTTGCGAGCCTCGTCGAGCGCAGCGCAGCGAGCAAAGAAGACGGTCGGATCGATCACGTGCACGGCGGAAACCGCAGCGACGGTATCGGCCGGAACCTTCTCGTCGCGAGCCATGCTCACCAGGCGGCCATGGAAGAACTCGCGGATCTGCTCGGAGACGGCCGCCGCGTCGAACTCGATTCCCTGCTCCGCGTAGAGCGAAAGCGCCTCGTCGATCAGCGACGTGGGGTCGACATGCAGGCGGTCACGCAGGATATTGATGATGCCGATGGCGGCACGACGCAGCGCATAGGGGTCGGAAGAACCGGTCGGCGGCTCACCGATGGCAAAGATGCCCGCGATGGTGTCGAGCTTGTCGGCACAGGCTACGATACAGCCGGCCGTACCCTCGGGCAGCTCATCACCGGCAAAACGCGGACGATAGTGGTCGCGGATAGCGTGAGCGACCTCTTCAGTCTCCCCCATCGCAGCCGCGTAGTAGCCGCCCATCACACCCTGCTGGCTCGTGAACTCGACCACGGCGTTCGAAACCAGGTCGGCCTTGCACAGGTGCGCGGCGCGCGCCGCGTCGGCCGCCATCTGGGCGCCGTAGCGGGCCTCGCGCGCAATGGCCAACGCGAGCTGCTCGATGCGCTCGGACTTGGCAAGCACGCTGCCGAGCTTCTCCTGGAAGGCAACCTTGGCCAGACGCTCGCGGAACTCATCGAGAGAGACCTTCAGATCTTCCTCATAGAAGAACTTGGCGTCGTCCAGGCGGGCGCGCACGACGCGCTCGTTGCCATCGATCACGCGCTCGGCGTTCTCGGGCTTGGAGTTGGAGACGACCACGAACTCGCGGGTAAGGTTGCCCTCTCCGTCGTAGATCGGGAAATAGCGCTGGTTGGTGAGCATCGATTCGCAGATGATCTCATGCGGCACCTTGAGGAACTCCTCATCGAACGTACCCACGAGCACTGTCGGCCACTCACAGAGGTTGATGACCTCCTCGAAGACCTTCTTGGGGGTGTCGACGTGACAACCGGGACGGGCAGCCTCGACCTCGGCGATGCCGGCAAGGATCTTCTCGCGACGACGCTCGGCGGACAGCACGCCGGCGTCCTCGAGCACCTGCTCGTAGGACGCGGGGTTGGCCACCACATGATCGCCGGGACCCAGCACGCGATGGCCGCGCGTGGTGTTGCCGCTCGCGACGTCGGCAAAGCTGACCGGCACCACGTCCTCGCCCAGCAGGCAGCAGATCCAGCGAACCGGGCGCACAAAGGTGGCATGCTCGTGACCCCAGCGCTGGCTGCGGTAGTTGGGCCACTGCAGCCCCGCGATGGTCTTCTCGCACAGGGCGCTCAGGATGGGAGTAGCCGGAGCCGAGGGAATATTCTTCTCGGCGAAAACGTACTCGCGACCGTCGGTGTCCTCGCGACGGATCAGCTCATCGGCCGGCACGCCGCACTTGCGGGCAAAACCCTGGGCGGCCTTGGTGGCGTTGCCCTCGGCATCGAAAGCGATGTTAGCCGCGGGACCGCGCTTGACCTCGTGGACCTCGTCGGTGGCGACGGCAACGTCGGCGACGAGCGCCGCCAGGCGGCGAGGGCTCGAAATCACACGAACGGCGCCATGGTTCAGGCCGGCCTCATCAAGACCCTTGGCGATCATGGTGCCGAGCTGCTTGACGGCATTGTTGAGCGGCGCGGAGGGCATCTCCTCGGTGCCGATCTCGAACAGGAAATCTTTGGTCTCAGCCATTCTTAGGCCACCTCGCCTTCCTGGGACTCATCGTTGGTTTCGCCGGCAACCTCCGCCAGATAGGCCTCGCAGCAGGCCTTGGCGACGGCGCGGACGCGCAGGATGTAGTTGGCGCGCTCGACTGCGGAAAGCGCTCCGCGCGCATCGAGCAGGTTGAAGGCATGGCTGCACTTCATGACGCAGTCATACGCCGGCAGCGGCAGCTTGGCCTCAAGGCAGGAGTGGCACTCGGCCTCATAGTCGTCGAACTTCTGGCGCATCATCTCGACGTTGGCGACCTCGAAGTTGTAGGCGCTGAACTCGCGCTCGTTCTCGAGGAACACGTCGCCATAGGTCATGGGCGTGCCGTCGGGCAGATAGCTCCACACCAGGTCATAGACCGAGTTGACGCCCTGCGCGTACATGGCGATGCGCTCCAGGCCGTAGGTGATCTCGACGGGAACGGGGTCGACCTCGATGCCACCGACCTGCTGGAAGTAGGTGAACTGGGTGACCTCCATACCGTTGAGCCAGACCTCCCAGCCAAGGCCCCAGGCGCCCAGCGTAGGGCTCTCCCAGTCGTCCTCGACAAAGCGGACGTCGTGATCGTTGGGGTCGAGGCCGATGGCGGCAAGCGAACCCAGATAGAGCTCCTGAGCGTTGACCGGAGACGGCTTGATCAACACCTGGAACTGGTAGTAATGCTGCATGCGGTTGGGATTCTCGCCGTAACGGCCGTCGGCGGGACGGCGGCAGGGCTGCGCATAGCAGGTGCGCCACTCGGCGGGACCGAGCGAGCGCAGGGTCGTGGCGGTATGGAACGTGCCGGCACCGACCTCGGAATCGTAGGGCTGCATGATGACGCAGCCCTGCTCGCCCCAGTACTGCTGGAGGCGCAGGATGATGTCTTGGAAGGAAAGCGATGAAGCGTTCATGCCTCTAATATCCCCTCGTCGATGGAATCGGTCGAATAGGTACTATAACGGTTTTCACTCAATGGTGCCGATACGGTTGAGCGGCCAATAGCGCACGAGCGCCACGGCGATGATCTGGTCCTGCGAAACCGGGCCGAAGTAACGCGAGTCCGCTGAATTCTCGCGGTTGTCGCCCATCATCCACACGTAACCATCCGGAACGGTGTAGGGATAGCTCACCTCGACGCCCGGTGCCTGAACGCCCAGAGGATAGCTCGCTCCCTGGGTGTAGGTCTCGTCAAGCGCTTGGCCATCGACGAGCACGCGGCCATCTTGCAAGTCAACGGTCTGGCCCGCGGTTGCTATCACGCGCTTGACCAGCACATCGTGTTCGGAGGAGGCATCGGGGTTATGGAAGACCACGATATCGCCCGCCTTGACGGGCTGACCCAGCTCGACGGTCACCTTCTGGGCCAGGATCTGGTCACCGATCTCGATCGTCGACTCCATGGAACCGGTGGGCACCACGAAGGGTTCGATCACAAAGGTGCGGATAAGAAAGGTCGCGGCAAGGGCGATGACGACGATCAACACCCATTCCAGGGCATTGCGAACGAATGAATTTTGAGATGGGGCCATGGCTACTCCCCCTCGGTCGAAACGCGTGCGGACGTGGCGGCATCATCGAGGATCTGCTGCGCATAAGCACGCTCCTCGGGCGTGAGACGCGCCGACTCGATCAGATCGGGTCGCCATCGGCACGTGCGCTCGATGGCATTCCTCCGGCGCCACGCATCGACTTTGGCATGGTCTCCCGAGGTCAAGACCTCGGGAACGCCTTGACCCTCGAATTCGGCGGGGCGCGTGTACTGCGCATACTCGAGCAGCCCGCCGTCCTCGGCCGTCGAGAACGACTCGTCGACGTTGCTCATCTCGTCTCCGAGCGCACCGGGAATCAGGCGAACCACGGCATCGGCGACCACCATCGCGGGCAGCTCACCACCCGTGAGCACGTAGTCTCCGATCGATAGACGCTCGTCGGCAAAGGCATAGGCGCGCTCGTCAACGCCCTCGTAGCGGCTGCATACGAACAGCAGCCGCTCGCTTTTGAGCAGACGCTCGGCCACGTGCTGATCGAAGGGCTCGCCACACGGCGTGAAAAACACGACCGTAGGCTTAGGGCCCTCGGCGGAAATAGAACGAATGGCCTCGGCGATGGGCGGAACCTTCATAAGCATGCCCTGTCCGCCGCCATAGGGCTCGTCATCGACTGTGCGATGACGGTCATGGGTCCAGTCGCGCAGGTTATACGCTCGGAAATCAAAAAGGCCGGCTTTGCGGGCGCGGCCTAGGATAGATGTCGACATCACGGGTTCGAACATCTCGGGAAAGACCGACAGGGTCTCGATCAGCATGCGGTCCTCCCTAGTTATCTTCTGAATCGATCAAACCGTCCATACAGTGGACGTGGATAGGGCCATCATCTGGCAGGCCGAGCACGACCTGCTCAATCACGGGAATCAGCACCTCGCCGTGCAAAGATCCCTCGACGACCCAGACATCGTTGGCCGGCGTACTCATGACCTCGACGATACGCCCCAGCGAACCGAAGCGATCGTCAACGACCTCGCGGTCCATAAGGTCGGCATAAGCCGATGTCAGAACGTCGAGCTCGAAATCATTCGTGCTCGCCAGCACATAGCAGCCGACTACATCCTCGGCCGACGTAAGGTCGTCGATGCCGTCGAACTTGACCAGATCGCCATCACCCGTATCGGTGACCGTCTGCACCGTGCAGAAACGGTCGCGCTTGAGCGCCGGCGGCGTGAGTGCCACGCGCATACCGGGCACTATAAGAGAAGGAAGCCCCCGCAACGGCTGCGCGAGGACCTCCCCCTTCCTACCATGCGGCTTGACCACACGGGCGATGTTTTTGTACCGGGCTTTCAATGTCCTAGCCCAGAACCTCGACCTCGACGTTAGTGTCGAGGCGAGCGGCGAGGGCACGGGCGAGCGTGCGAATCGCCTTGATGGTGCGTCCACGGCGGCCGATAACCTTTGCGACGTCCGACTCAGCACAGGAAACCTCGATGGTGGAGGTATCCGTGCCGTCGATGACCTCGAGGCTTACGGAATCCGGGTCGTCGACGATCTGGACAACAAGATATTCGACGAGATCGGCGATGCGATCTGAGAGCATTGCCTCACCCTCGAGCTGTGCAGCGTCAACCTCGGGCACGATTTACTCCTCGGCGCCCTCAGCGGCCTCGGCGGCAGCCTTGGCGGCAGCGGCCTCCTTGGCGAGCTGCTTCTTGGACTTCTTGACGACGGTCTCGGTCTTCTCGCCCTCGTTGGCAGCCTTGACCAGAGCAGCGACGGCGTCGGTGAGCTGAGCGCCCTTGGACTGCCAATCGTTGATCTTCTCGATGTCGAGGTTGATGGTCTTGGGGGCGGTCATCGGGTTGTAGCGACCGACCTCCTCGATGATACGACCGTCACGCGGAGCGCGGGAATCGGCGACGACGACACGGTAGTACGGACGCTTCTTAGCGCCGTGACGAGCAAGGCGAATCTTGACTGCCAAAGGAAACTCCTCCAACCAAGCAGCTTAGGGGCTGCAACTACAAACAAACAGTTGAACATAATACGCCATCGACGCGGGCAGGTGAAGTCCGTGAGAGCAACTTCTTCAGTATAGTCGAAGGCAAATCCATATATTAGACAAGATTCAAAGGTTTGCAAGCTCATCCACGCACCCCACATCACCTGGTCCCTTCGCCCCCGGCAGTTTGGGACCACCCGTGGGGCGGTGGTCCCAAAGTGCCAGGGGCGAAGGGACCAGGTTGGGCGGTATACTTTGCTTATGGAGAGACGCGAACATACATACGGATATGAGAGTCACCCCGACGCGGTCATGCCACCTTGGGTGGGACCCGCCGTGGGTCTCATGGATCTGGACGCCTTTTTCGCGAGCGTCGAGATGCTCGACCACCCCGAATGGCGCGGCAAGCCGCTCATCGTCGGCGGGGATGCCGAATCGCGCGGCGTGGTTTCGACCTGTTCGTACGAGGCCCGTCGTTTTGGCGTCCATTCGGCCATGTCGTCGGCACAAGCTCAGCGACTGTGTCCACAGGCTATCTGGGTACATGGCAACCGCGCACGCTATGCACAGGCCAGCGCTCAAATCATGGCGATCATCGCACAAGAAACACCCTATGTGGAACAGGTCTCGATAGACGAGGCTTTCTTTGACATCACGCCGGGCCGCTTTGAACCCCAGGAACCGGTCGAGATATGCCGGCGCATCAGCGACCGCGTGGCGGAACTCGGCGTAACCTGCTCGATTGGTCTGGGATGCAACAAGACCGTGGCAAAGATAGCCAGCGAGCGCGACAAGCCCTACGGGCTCACCGTGGTTCGTCCCGGAACCGAGCAGCGCTTCTTGGCGCCGTTGCCGGTAGCGGCCATGAGCGGCATCGGACACGCCGCCGAGGAGCGGCTACGTCGCATGCGCATCTTCACACTCGGTGACCTGTCGCGTGCACCTCAAGATGTGCTCGCCGGGGTCTTCGGCGTCAACGGGGAGGTCATGCGCACACGGGCTCTGGGGCTTGAGCGCTCCGCGGTCCGTCGCATCGACGAGGCGCGCGAGGTCAAATCGGTAAGCAACGAGCGTACCTTTGCGCACGACCTTACCGACCGAGCGGATGTCGATGCGGCGCTGGCGCTGCTCGGAGAGTCCGTGGGGGCGCGGCTGCGACGCGCCGGGCTCACCGGGGCCACCGTCACACTCAAGCTCAAGTTCACCTGGGGCAGCGGGCGCACCGCCCAGCGCCGCCTTCCGCATCCCACCGATGACGAGAACCTCTTTGTGCCCGCCGCGCGCGAGCTGCTCGACGGCATCTGGAAGGACGGGATGCATATCAGGCTCATCGGCATAGGCATGAGCGACTTCGACCACGAGGGCGGGGTGCAGACCGATCTTTTTTGCGAAGTGGACGACCGAGGCGCGCAGTCCAGCGATAGGCGGGACCTTTCCGTCGCCATCGACGCGGTGCGCGATAAGTTTGGCAAAGACGCCCTATCCTTCGGCCGCCAACGCCGTTTTTAGGACGGGGTCAGCAAACTCATGCGGCAGCTTTGTGAGCACGCTGAATGATGCTTCGACCGATCCCCGTGATTCTAACGAGTTGATCGATGGTAAAACCCCGTTGCTTGAGATCGGCAAGCAATACGTCGCGCTCGGACCTCGGCAGCGTTTTGATGTCACAGGGCCTTACGGGATCAAGCAGGGCCGTTGCCGCCTCAAGCGCATCAATATCCTGGATTCTGCCTCCCGTGATAACGAAATAGTCATTGGGAACAGTACTTTTTGAGAACTCGTAGAAGCGCTCGCTGCTGCCAAGGATGTCAAGCACCCGACTACATGAGCAGACCCGAGGCTCGCCCATATATTCCGAAAAACTGCTCCAGCGGTATTCATCGACTGCAGCCATATGCGCCTTGGCAGGATTGTTATGGATATATCGTACGCAGTTGAGCAGCTGTCGCTCACTTTCGATGGGAACGGACTCAAATCGATCTTGAAACAGAGGGCCCCGTCGACCCGTCTTGAAATTGAAATAACGGGCATAGGCCGTTGCAAGACCATGAAAACCATTGCTGATGGCGTCATTGGGATCCTCGACGAGAATATGCACGTGGTTATCCATGAGGCACCAACACAATATCTCGATATCAAACTTAGACAGACGCCTGCTCATAAGATTGACAAAATAGCAGCGGTCATTGTCGTCCTCGAAAATCAGCAGTCCGGCGCATCCCCTTAGCATCGCATGATACAAGCCGGTTTCCGAATGTTTGCGAGCAGTCCTTGTCATGGCGACCCCCAACAATATAGAACGTGTGTTCTATAGTATCACGAGCCCCTTAAAAACAAAAGCCGATACACTCATAGTTCTCGAATGTATCGGCTCAGATGGCATGTGTGGCGTGCGATTCTGGACCCCGTCCTAAAAATGCACGGATGTGTTTGTGGACCCCGTCCTAAAAAAGAGCAAGGGGGAGTTGGGGGGCGTCGCCCCAGAGTTTTTCGAGGCGGTAGAAGTCGCGGGCCTCGGGGGTGAAGACATGGACGACGACCGAGCCGTAGTCCATGAGCAGCCAGGTCTTCTGCTCGCGACCCTCGATGGAGAACGGATGCTCCCCGCAGGACTCGGCGACCTTCTCCTCGATCTCGTCGACGATGGCGTCCACCTGGCGATTGTTGGTACCGGTGGCGATCACAAAGTAGTCGCACACGTCGGAGAGCTCGGTCAGGTCGAGCACCTGCACGTCCTCACCTTTTTTGTCGAAGGCCGCCTGGGCCGCGGCGCGTGCAACCTCCTCGGCGGATACACCTGCGGTAGACAGGGAAGCCGCCGTGCGATCGGATGTGGCGGCGAAGCTCTTGGAGGGCGCGGCGCCATCCTCAAGCTCGACCTCGTTCATGGTCTCATCGGCCATGGAATACCTCGTTTCAAATAGGCGCCCGGCCTAGCGCAGCCGGGCGTAATGGTTATAGATCTGGATAGCCGTGGGATAAAGATAGCGGCCGGACTGGATCACGTAGACGAGACCCTGCGCAAAACAGGAGAAGAACAACTCATCAAGTGATACCTTGCCCACCATATCGCGCAGCGCCACCGCATAGTCACCATGGCGGTTGGGCTCGATGGCATCGGCCACAAACACCACCATATCGAGCGGCGTCATATCGCATGCGCCCACGGTATGGCGATCGACCGCCTGAAAGACCGCTTGTGAAAACTCCGGAAAGAGCTGGGGCAACTCATAGGCGGCAACCGGACCGTGTAACAGGGGCGTGGCGGCACTCGGAGAACCCGCGATCTTGATGCCATAGTGCAGGGCCCGCGCCACCAGCTCGCTATCGTCGAGCACCTTGTCCCAGTCATGCACCAAACCGGCGGCCGCCGCATCGAACTCATCGACACCGTACGTGCGCGCCAGTTCCCATGCCGTCTGCGCCACGCCCAGCGAATGCTGGTAGCGTTTGCGGTTACCCGCCATACGCACCTCGAGCAGCTCGCGCGCATGCACCAGCTGATCGCGCTTCTCTCCCTCAAACTGATCTTCAACCACGACGGTCTCCCCCATCACGAATCCAAAGCATGATCGTCGAGCCCTCGGTAGAGCCCGCGCTTTTTGATGTACCCGATCACCGACTCACTCGTCAGGTAGCGCACGCTCATACCGCGCGCCACACGCGTTCGAATATTAGTGGAGCTGATGGCGAGCGCCGGGATCTGAATATAGCGTACATCGAAATCGAGACCGGAGGCCTCGATGCGACAACGGGCCTCGCCGATGTCGAAGCCGGGACGCGTGGCGGCGATAAATGTGGCAAGCCCGGCGATCTCATCCGCCCGATGCCAAGAGACGATATCGAGTATCGCGTCGGCACCCGTGATGAAATACAGCTTGACGCGGTCAGGATAGAAATCTCGCAGCTCGCGCAGGGTATCGGCCGTATAGGTGACACCCTCGCGGTCGATCTCGAAACGGCTTGCCAAAAAGGCGGGATTAGCCGCCGTGGCGAGCACGGTCATAGCGTATCGGTCCTCGGCATCGGTCACATGCTTGTCGAGCTTGAAGGCGGGAGCACCCGCCGGCATGAAGAGCACGCTGTCGAGATTCATCGACTCGCGTGCCTGCTCGGCGGTGACCAGATGGCCGTAGTGGATCGGATCGAAGGTCCCGCCCATTATTCCCAAGCGGTATTCACGACCCTCGGCAAGATCGAGGGTCGGAAGCCCGATGCCGCCACGCATCGACATGGCTACTCGGCCTCCGTATCGCTGGGAACGGAAACAGAAGAACCGTCTTCGATGTCAGGCGTTACCTGGATGCCCTCACCCTCGGCTTCCGCCATTCCAGCCTCATCCGCGCCGTCGGCCTCGGCAGCGACCAAGCGCTCCTCATCGCTGAGCAGCTCATCGAATTCGTCGAAGTCCTCGGCACCCTCGAAATCAAAGGCGCGCTGGCAGATACGGACCTCATCGCCCGCACAGCAGCCGGCCTTCTCGAGCGCGGTGTCGACGCCCATGCGCGCAAACTTATGCTGCAGGTAGATGACGGCTTCCTCGTTTTCCCAATCGGTCTGGATGACCATGCGCTCGATGGCACGGCCCACGACGCGAAACGCACCGGGCTCTTCCTGGATCACACGGAAGCGCTTCTCGCGCTGCAGGCGCCGACGCTCCCACTCCTCATCACGCAGCATGACCGGCTCGTCGGAGGTAGAAAGCTCGGAGCGCAGCTTGGCAACCTGCTCGCCCACGGCCAGCATCAGGGTATTAAGACCGGCACCCGTCACGGCAGAGACCGCGAAGAACATGTGGCCGTCGTCGAGCGCGGCGCGTTTGAGCTCGGCGATCTTGTCGGCGGTGCCGGGCGCATCGCATTTGTTGGCCACGACGATCTGAGGACGATCGGCAAGATCGGCACCGTAACGCTCGAGCTCCTGGTTGATAACGTGATAGTCCTCAACCGGATCGCGATCCTCATAGCCGCCGGTCATATCGATGACATGCATGATGAGCGCCGTGCGTTCGATATGGCGTAGGAACTGATGGCCCAGACCCTTGCCCTCGCTCGCGCCCTCGATAAGACCGGGGACGTCGGCGACGACATAGGAGTACTCCCCCGCGCGCACCATGCCCAGGTTGGGCACCAGCGTGGTAAAGGGATAGTCGGCGATCTTGGGGCGCGCGGCGCTCATGCGCGCGATCAGCGATGATTTGCCCACCGACGGAAAGCCCACCAGGGCGGCATCGGCCATGAGCTTCATCTCGAGCTCGATCCAATGCTCCTCGGCCGGCTCACCAAGCTGGGCGAAAGCCGGGGCACGACGCACCGAGGTCACGAAATGGGTATTGCCCAGACCGCCGGCTCCGCCCGGGGCGACGATCACGCGCTCGCCATCGTGAACCAGATCGGCGATATCCCACAGAGGTTCCTGCGTCTCGGGATCGAGCTCGCGCACGATCGTGCCCATAGGCACCTTGAGGACCAGATCCTCGCCACTCTTGCCGTTGCGGCGCGAGCCCTGGCCGTGCGTGCCGCGTTCGGCACGAAAATGATGCTTGAATCGATAGTCGATCAAAGACGAAAGCTGGGCATCGGCCTGGATGATGACGTTGCCACCCCGGCCGCCGTCGCCGCCGTCGGGACCACCCTTGGGCACAAAGGCCTCGCGGCGGAAGGACATGCATCCGGCTCCGCCGTCGCCGCCGCACACATTGATGCGGCTCATATCGGTGAACTGTGACATGGTTCGCCTCCAACAAAAAAGGAGACTCTTGAATCCTAGAACTCAAGCGTCTCCCACATATATGCTCTATGAAGGGTAATTTACGCGTTCGCGAGCGGGCGTACGCTGACCCTATGCTTGGCGCCCTTGTGGAACTCAACGGTGCCGTCGACCAGCGCGAACAACGTATCGTCCTTACCACGGCCAACATTCTCACCCGGGTGGATGTGCGTGCCATGCTGACGGACGAGAATCGTGCCCGTGGTTACGGTCTGGCCGGCGAAACGCTTCGTGCCAAGGCGCTGACCGCGGGAGTCACGGCCATTACGGGAGGAACCGAGTCCTTTTTTGTGTGCCATTTAGTGTACCTACTCTTTCGTTACGAGTGTTATCTACTCGGCGACGGGAGCCTCGGCAACAGCCTCGGCCTCTGCCTTGACGGTCTTCTTGGCGCGAGACGTAGCCTGGACCTTGACGATCTTAAGCTTGGTCAGCTGCTGACGATGACCCTTGAGACGACGATAGCGCTTGCGCTTGTGGAACTTGAAGACCAGCTGCTTCTCGCCCTTGAACTGCTCAACGATCTGAGCGGTAACCTTGGCCTTGGCCAGCTTGGCGGGATCGGTGACGATCTTCTTGCCATCGTTGAGGAAGATGACCGGCAGGGTGATCTTATCGCCCTCATTGCCCTCGATCTTCTCGACGGTGATGACATCGTCGGTGGCGACCTTGTACTGCTTGCCGCCCGTGTTAACGATTGCGTACATGTTTACTTGCCCTTCATGCATCAGTTAGTGCAACAGCCGAATATAGTAGCAGGCGAATATACCCCCGTCAACGAGTATGTGAAGCAAATCCATAAGTTTGCACAGGTAGGGGGCTGACGAGTCGGCCCTCGTCCTCACACGCCTGGTTGTATCGCTCGACATCGTAGGAGCAGATGGTCACGAGGTCTTGCATACCGGTGGAAACGATAGGGGCATCCACGCCCGGGGTCAAGCCCCTCAGCAAAACATCAACAGCAGCCAAAAGGATCTCGGGACGCATGGACCCCTCGTTGTCGGCATGGGTGTCAAGGGTGAGCACGATATGGTCGGGCTTCTCCCCCGCCGAAAGCTCGTAGCCCACAAGTGTGCGGTCGAGATCGAGCCGTTTGGACTTCTTGCCGCGGGCATAGTCGATGCCGTGGCCGGCACGCAGCGTATCGATGGCATGCGCGATATCCTCAACGGCGACTTGCGCCCCAGGCGCGATCGTCAAGTCGATGCGATAGGCCAGGCGCGTGAGCTGCGCGGTGAGCGCAGGCGTGCGCACATCGATATAGGCCGCCTCGATCGGTGCGAGATCGGCGGGAGATGCCGCATGCAGCCGTGCGAAGACGTCCTCGAGCGGCAGCTTCTCGATCATGAACAAGTCATACCACTCACAGGTCGAAGACGTGCCCACGGGCAGCGCGGACGAGAATCCGACCCGCATATGGGGCGAGAACCCCTGGGTCACGGCATAGGGCAGCCCAGCACGACGCACGATGCGCTCGATAGTGTGGATGACCTCGAGGTGCCCCAGATACTTGAGCCGGCCGCGTTTGCCATAGCGCACGCGGATGCGGTACAGGGTGGTCTTATCGCTCAGGCGCTCACTCATGCGCGCTCACCTACCAAAACGTTCTTGGCATGCAACGTGGGGCAGATGCCGCACCCCGTGCATGATGTGCGGGTGCAGTCGGGCGTGGTGATGCCCTCGAGCGAACGGCGGTACTCGCGCTCTAGAAAACCACGCGAGCAGCCCGGGCTCACGTGCTCCCAGGGCAGGCGCCAATCGAGCTCATAGGGCAGCTGAACCACATCGTACAGATCGATGCCACAGCTCGCGGCAGCCTGCTTCCAGCGCTCGAGCGAAAAATGCTCCGTCCACGCGTCGAAGCGCGCGCCGTCGCGCCACGCCTGCAGAATCACCGGCGCCATGTCGCGACCGCCGCGCGAAAGGGCGGCCTCGAGCAGTGACGTCTCGGCGTCATGGTAGTGCACGCGCACGGCACGGTTCTTGACACTCGAGACCAGCAGGTGCTGACGGCGCTTGACGTCATCGTAGTCGAGCTGCGAGCACCACTGGAACGCCGTCTGGGCCTTGGGGATAAACACCGAGACCGAGATGGAGACCGAGATGGACCCGCGACGGTTCTTGGGGACCACGGAGCGACCGAGCTCGAGCACATGGTCGGCGAGGTTGGCGATGGCCACGATATCCTCGTCGCGCTCGCCGGGAAGACCCATCATGAAATAGAGCTTCATGCGGTTCCATCCGGCCTCAAAGGCGGCCTTGGCGGCGCGGTCGAGGTCCTCCTCGGTCACGTTCTTGTTGATGATGTCGCGCATACGCTGACTGCCCGCCTCGGGGGCAAAGGTGAGACCGCCCTTCTTCTCGCCCGCGACCGACTCGGCCATATCCACACCGAAGGAGTCGAGGCGCTGCGAGGGAATGGAGACACGGATGCCCGTATCCTCGAGCTGTTGATTGAGACGCCCCAGAACCTCGCGGATGCAGGAATGGTCGGTAGTGGAAAGCGAGGTGAGCGACACCTCGTCATAACCGGTTATTTTGAGTCCCTCGAGCACCGAGTCGACGATCTGATCGGCCGTGCGCTCGCGCACCGGGCGGTAGGTCATACCGGCCTGACAGAACCGACAGCCGCGCGCGCACCCGCGCAGGATCTCGACGGAAAGTCGGTCGTGAACGAGCTGGGCATAGGGCACGCAGGACTGGCTCAGGGTCTCGGTAGCACCGAAATCCTCGACCACACGCTTGTAGACGACCTCGGGCGCTCCGGTACCGGGACGCGGAACGGTGTAGCCGTGCGGAGAGGAGGGCTCATCGTGGCGCACCTCGTAGAGACTCGGCACATAGGTGCCGGCGACGCTCACAAGCGCCTCGACGATCTGCGCGCGGCTTTTGCCCTCATCGCGCAAGCGCTCGTGTAGACGGCAGATCTCGGTCAGCGATTCCTCGCCCTCGCCGATCAGGATCGCATCGAAAAACGGCGCAAGCGGCTCGGGGTTGTAGACCGAGGGTCCGCCCCCGACGACGATGGGATCGTCCTCGCCGCGATCCGCGGCCATGAGCGGAATGCCAGCCAGGTCGAGTGCCTCGAGATAGTTGGTGCAGGCCATCTCGTGGGGAATATGGAAGCCCACCAGATCGAACGATGCGACCGGAGCCGCCCCCTCGAGCGACAGCAGCGGCACGTCCGCCGCACGCATGGCATCGGCCATATCGGGCCACGGTACATAGCCACGCTCGCAGGAGATGCCCTCCTGCTTGTTGAGGATGTTATAGAGGATGGCCAGGCCCTGGTTGGGCAGCCCCACCTCGTACACATCGGGATAGATCAGACAGACGCGGTAGTTGGCCTCGGCCTTGGAACGCGTTCCCCACTCATGGTCGATATAGCGCACAGGCTTTTCGACATGGGCGAGCAGCGGCTCGATATCATGAAAACGATCTTGGTACAAAACGCGCAAGGTAACCCCTTAAGCTGCAGTGTCGACGACATCGACCGAAACGGGAGACGTCGGGCGGGCCATGTCCGAGACGTTTTTGGCAGCGTCGCGAACACGGGAGAACGTAGAGGAGAGCACCTCGTTGGCACGAGTGTAGTCGATATCGCGCTCATTGACCTCGCACAGGACCTTGCCCATGCCGTAGGTGCCAAGCCCTGCCATAAGTGCCTTGACCGCAAAACCGATATGCGGCGTGCGCTTGACGATCGCACGGGTAACGCCGCGCATGGCAAGCCCCGCGGCGAGCACGCCAGCGACCTCGTAACCACGCTCGGCCTTGATGCCGTGTCCAAATACCGCAGCAAGCTCGAAAACCATGCCCACCTGGGCGGCGGCCATGACGGGAAAATCGGCACCGGGAATAAAGACCAGGGCGCCGGTTGCCATATTGGTGAGGGCGCACGAGGTGATGATGCGATTGGCGGCAGCGATGCGCATAAAGGCGAAGTTAGCCGCGAAAGCCGTCTCTTTCTCGGTGCGGTCGAGGATCCAGCGCGCAAGCGTCTCGAGCAGATAGGTCTTGTCCGTCGCGGCGACCATACCGAGCACGGGCGTCGACTCCTGGATAAAAGGCACCTCGACAGCGGACTCGGCAAGCACGCACACGGGGGCACCGGCGATCACGATCTGATGCACCGCGCTCTCCAGACGCTCCGACCCGCAGCTCAAAATGAGCACGATATCGGTGTCGGCCTTGGGAGCAATACGCTCGTCACCCAGGCGCTCGACACGCACGATGCCCGAGGTGGTCTGGGGAACGAAGGCGTCGCGAACGGTCTCGACCAGAAAACGCGAAGCGGACTCATCGAGATAGACCGAGACACGAACCGGCGTATTGGAATCCTTGGCCGTGCCTGCGCCCGATTTGAGCACGCGGCCGATCTTGTCAACAGGTATATGCATGGCAACTCCCTCGTTTGTCGCGGATGCTCTAGGCGGTCGCAGAGCGATGCCGCCATATGGATTGTACGATACCCACCGTCAGCAGCTGAATCATCATCGACGACGACCCGAAGCTGATAAACGGCAGCGGAATGCCCGTGATCGGCATCATGCCAATGCACATGCCGATGTTCTCGAAGATCTGGAACGTCCACATGGCCACGATGCCGACACACGAGAGCTTGAGAAAGAGCGACTCGCATTTAATGGACACGCGGATCGTGGAAAAGATGAGCAGCACGAAAAGGCACAGCAGCAGAAAAGACCCGCAGAAACCAAACGTCTCGGACAAGAAGGCAAAGACGAAATCGGTATGGAACTCGGGCAGAAAACCGCCGGTCGATTGGGTGGCGTGCCCCAGCCCCTTGCCGAAAAAGCCGCCCGAGCCCACGGCGATCAACGCCTGCTTGAGGTTGTAGGCGTCATCGGAATCGGCGGCATCCGGGTCGATGAAAACCGTAAGGCGGTTCATCTGATACTGCTTGATGAGCACGTCGTGACCGAGCATGGAATCGAGCACCGAATCGAGCGCGAGCACGAGCGCCACGAGTCCCACCAGCAGGGCAAGCGTCGAGAGCACCCACTCGCGCCGCGCACCGCTCATGCAGATGACCACGGCGCCCGACACGAGCACGACCAGACCGGAGCCCAAGTCGCCCATCGCCACGACCGCAAGAAACGGAACGGAAAGCATGCCGCAGAGCTTGACATAGTCGCGCACCGTATCGATGCGTCCGTTGTACTGTGAGCCGAGCGTGGCGATAAAGAAGATCGTGATGAGCTTGGCGAGCTCGACGGGCTGAAACGTCAGCCCGATGCCGGGAATCTTGATCCAGCCCGTCATGCCCAGACCGCCTGTATAGGACAAGCCGGGGATCTTGGGCGACAGGATCACGATGAGGTCGATGATCAAAAGCGCCGTCGAAAAATTCGAGATACCGCGCAGGTCGCTGCGCCAGACAAGGACGGCGAGCACCGTGCCGATGGCGATGCCGAGCACGTGGCGCGGAAACGAGGCATCGGCCTTGAACTGCGACGCCGACCAGATGATCAGCGCACCATAGGCGACCAAGGCGATTGTGGCGACCAGGACCCCCACGTTCACCTGCTGGCGGAAGGTCGAGCGAGACGTCGAGATCTGCTTGTTGACGCGATCGAGGCTGCCCTTGGCCGATGTGTCACGCGGACGGAGAAAGGGAATGTTGACCATATCCGAACAACCTTCTATCGAACCGAAGAATCGCCCGAGACCGAAGAGTCATCGGGCTCGTCGTAGATGGCGCCGAGCACATCGCGCACCACGTGCAGGGCCGTATCCGAGCCGCCGCCGCCCTGCTCGAGCACGGTGGCGATCACGTATTTGGGATCGTCGGCGGGGGCATAGGCGCAGAACCAGGCATAATCGTCCTCGCCGCTCTTCTCGCCCGTTCCCGACTTGCCCAGCACCTCGCACGAAAGACTCGTAAAATGCGCCGCCGTCGAGGTCGAAGCGGAATAGATAACGTCGTGCATGCCGTTGCGAACGAGCGTGAGATCGCTGTCATTGGCGATCTTGGCGTTAAGGCGCTTCTTGGTGCCGCGCCCGTTGTACTTGTAGGCGTCTCCATCGCCGTCGCGCGAGACCGCCGACAGGAACACGTGCGGCGTGTACTGCTTGCCGCCGTTGGCAAGACCCATGTAGGCGCACGCCATCTGCAAGGGCGTGACCAGAATATCGCCCTGGCCGATGGCGATATTGGTCATGTCGCCGGCGTTCCAGGCGCGATCGTCAGCCGAGGCGTCAGTAAAGTAGGATTCCTTCCACTCGGCGTCGGGGATACGGCCCTCGCCCTCGCTCGGCAAGTCGATACCGCACTTCTTGCCCAGGCCCCAGCGACGGAAGACCTCCTGCAGCCCCTCAGGGTGGTCATCGCTGTAGAAGAAAGCCTTGCCCATGTCGTAGAACACGGGGTCGCAGGAGTTGGCGATGCCGGATTGCAACGTCATGGTGCCATGCCCCGAATGCAGCCAGCAGTACTTTCCCCAGCTCTTACCCAAACCGGTCCAATAGCCGGTGCAGTCCGTAGTTTGGGTCGACGTATAGGTGCCGAACTCGAGACCGGCAAGTGCTGAGAGCGGCTTGATCGTCGAGGCCGACATATACTGACCGCCGATGGCGCGGTTGACCAGAGGATGCGATCCCTCGTCGTCGTTGAGCTCGGTCCACACATCGTTGGAGACGCCGCCGATAAACACCGACGGATCGAACTTGGGCTCCGAGGCCATGCCCAGGATCTCGCCGTTATTGGGGTCGAGACACACCACCGCGCCATTGCCCGCGTTGGAGTAGCCGGAATTCTTGGCGCGCTCGATGGCGTCCGAAAGCGCCGTCTCGCATGCCTGCTGAATCTTGAGGTCAAGCGTGAGCTTGATGTCGGAACCGGCCTTGGCGGGCACCGCACCGGCCTGTCCGGTCACGTTGCCGCTGGCATCGACCTTGACGGTCTGCTCGCCGCGGATTCCCTGCAAGAGATTTTCGTAATAGATCTCGACGCCCGCCTGGCCCACGATATCACCCGACTGGTAGCTGATCTGGCCGGCAGCCTCCTCGCTCGTATCCGAGCTCTTCTTGTTCTGCGCCTTGAGCTGCTCGGCCGTGATGGTGCCGGTATAGCCCAAAACATGGCAGGCCGTCTCGCCGTAAGGATACTGACGCTCGGTGCGCTCGGCGATCTGCACACCGGGAAACTCGCCCGCATGCTCCTGGATGTAGGCGACCGTGGAACGACGAACATCGGTGGCGATAGTATGCAGGCTCTGAGCACCTTCGGAGTTGTCCTGGATATTGCGCAGCACCGCCATATAGGGCATGCCGAGCACGTTGGCCAGATGCCGCACGAGAACGGTATCGTCGGCCAGATCGCGATAGGCGACAACGGCCAGCGAGGGACGGTTGGTGACGAGTGCCACGCCGTTGCGGTCGAGGATACGGCCGCGTACGGCCGGCGTGGTGACGGTTCGGGTCTGGTTTTCCTGGGCCTGCGTCTCGTAATAGTCGGACGACACCATCTGCATGGACCATAGCTTGGCGGCAAGGGCGGCGAACAGGGCACCGACACCTGCGGTTAGCATGGTAAATCGCCCCTTGAAGGCGACCGAGGGCGTATTGCCCTCGCCCTCGGTCGCCCGGGGGCGCGTTCCGTTTTTGGTATCGAAGGTAAAGCGCGAATCGCCGCTGCGCATGATGAGCATCGCCGCCAAGATGGAGACGATAAGCACGATACCGGCGATCACGACCATAAGCCATGAGGACATAGGCGGCGCTCCCCTATTTGAGCCCGCGCGTCTTGGGCTTGAAGCGCATGCCGCCCGCATGCGAGCCACGCGCCGAGAAGCCACTGGAACCCTGCGAGGCGGCACCCAGTGCCACAAACGGAATCGCAACGACACCCGTCATGACCGACGAAGCGAGCGCATGGCCGAAGATCGCCACCAGAATGCTCGTCTCGAGCCCCATAAACAGCAGGATGACGCTATAGACCACATTAACGATCAAGGCGAACAATCCGATGGTGCAGCCGCGAGAGGTGGCGGTGGCACCGGATTGCAGCGCTCCGCCATGCACGAGCGCAAACGATCCGGTCGTAAGCAAAAGCGACATGACGCCGACCGGGACGGCGGCCGAAAGATCGTAGAAAAGCCCCGAGAGAAAGCCGCAGACAACGGTCTTGGTCGGGTCGCCCGAGAATGCCTCGAGACAGACAAGGATGATCATGAAGTTGATGCGCCCACCGGCAATGTCGATCTGGGGAGCAAGCCCCGTCTGCAGCAGAACGCAGACCACGGCGGCGATGGCAAACGAGCGGGAGCTCGAAGATTGTTCACGTAATTCCACAGTCGCTCCCTCCTATTCGCCCGTTGCCGAATCGGTCGTATCGTCCGTATCATCGCTCGAGGTATCGGTTGTCTTGGTGTCCGAACTCGTGCGCGAAGTGCCCTGCGGCGTCGAGTTGGCGCTCGAAACGTCGTCGTCGGAGGCGGCCTGTTCGTCGGTCAGCGAGGTGATGACGAGGACCTCCTCGTTATTCTCGGTCGTGGACTGGGCGCGGACCACGATCGTGTAGTACACGTCGTTGGCCGACTTCTCGACCGACGAGACGGTACCGAGCGGCAGGCCCTTGGGAAACACCCCGCCGATTCCCGAGGTGACGATGATGTCGCCGACCTTGACGTCGGAGTCGGCGCTCACGTATTCGAGACGCAGCGTGCCGTCGGCCTGGCCCTGCAGCATGCCCTGAGCGCGCGTGTCCTGCACCATGGCCGAGACACCCGACGACTCGTCCCCCAGCAAGCGAACGGTGGAGGTCTTTGCCGATACCTCGATGATCTGGCCGATGACGCCCGCCGAACTTGTCACGGGCATGTTGATCGTCAGGCCGTCGGCAGAGCCCTTATCGATCGTGACCGTCGAGGTCCACGCATCACCCGATGAACCGATGATGCGTGCGGCCGTGGACTTGAGGTTATAGGTCGATTGCAACCCCACGAGCCCCTCGAGACGTTCGGCGGTCTTCTGGGCCTCGGACAGCTCGGCGACCTTGCTCGTGAGCTCCTCGTTCTGCTTTTTGAGATCCTGCAGGGTCTCGGGCGAGGCCGTGAGGTTCGAGAAGATATTGCCCACGGCGTTGAACGGCACGGCAACCGTCGACCCCACAAAGCGAGCGGGCGACGTGATGGTGGTGACACCCGAGCGCACGGCATGGATGGGCCCCGACTCGCCCTCGCGAATATAGAGGGTGAGCAGCAGCACCGAAATGAGGCTGAAAACAATCAACGGGCGCATACCCGTTGATTGCCGCTTGCTATTGAGATTGGAAGAGAAACCCTGGGATCGTGCCAACCGGGAACCGCCTTCTCGTGGAACTAAGCGTTGGTCTGGACAAAACCACCGTCAAAGGCATTGGCCTCGAGCACGCGGGCGCAGCCGTTGACGACGTTGTCAAGAGCCGTGGGGCTCACGTTGACCGAGACGCCCGTCTCGTCGCGCAAACGCACGTCGAGGCCGCGGAGCAGCGCACCGCCGCCGGTCAACAGGATGCCGTAGTACATAAGGTCAGACGCCAGATCGGGCGGCGTGGCGTCAAGGGCGTCCTTGACGGCCTTGGCCATCTCGTCGAGCGGCTTGTTGAGGGCGCGGCGAATCTCCTCGCTCTCGATACGCACCGTCTTGGGCAGGCCCGTGATGACGTCGCGGCCGTTCACCTCGACATCGAGCTCGTCCTTGAGCGGAACGGCGGAACCGACCTTGATCTTGATATCCTCGGCCGTGCGCTCGCCGATGGCAAGGTTGTAGGCATCGCGCACATGCGTCAAGATCGCCTGGTCGAACTCATCGCCGGCGATGCGGATAGACTGCGAGACCACGATGCCGCCCATGGCGATGACGGCGACCTCGGTAGTACCGCCACCGATATCGATGACCATCGAGCCGGTGGGCTCCTCAACGGGAAGATCGGCGCCGATGGCGGCAGCCATGGGCTCCTCGATCAGATAGGCCTGACGGGCGCCGGCCTGGATCGTCGCCTCGAAGACGGCGCGCTTCTCAACCGAGGTGACGCCCGAGGGAACGCAGACGACGACGCGCGGACGCGGGGTCCAGGGATAGCGCTTCTCGGACGCCTTGTCGATGAAGTAGCGCAGCATGGCTTCGGTCACATCGAAGTCGGCGATAACGCCGTCTTTAAGCGGGCGCACGGCGACGATATTGCCAGGCGTGCGACCGAGCATGCGCTTGGCCTCGATGCCCACCGCCAGGATGCGCTCGTCGTTTTTGTCGATCGCGACCACGGAGGGCTCGCGGATCACGATGCCCTTGCCGCGCACGGAGACGAGCGTATTGGCGGTGCCGAGGTCGATCGCAAGATCACCCGCATAGCTACCGAAGAACATGTCCATCAAAGAAAACAACGCAACTCCCGATGTGTTGAATGATTTTGGCGCAAAAAACCTCAAAAGAGTCTAACGCATGCCCGCCCGCGGCACCACGGCCGCGGGCGGGCATACCACAAACCCCATAAGCCTTACTCGGAATCAGCGGCCGAAAGATCGATGTCGAGGGAGGAAACGACCCAGCCGATATGGTTGTCGGAGCGAACGAAGGTGACGTCGTACTCCTGCTCGCCGCCCTTGGACAGCGAGACCTTGGCCTTGGCGGACGTCTCGGTCATGGACTGATCCATGCCCTCGATCTCAACGGAAGAACCCTGCGGAACGGTCGAGATGATCGTGGACTTGGCCTCTTCGGAAAGCGAGCTGGCAAGGCAGGACTCGGCCTGTGCGGTGTCACCGTCCGAAGCCGCCTGGAACAGATCGGTGAGCACGGACTCCTGCGAGGGGAAGCCCAGGCCGCGCGTATAGGCATAGCCCAGGCCGCCGCCCACGACGACGATCAAAAGCAGGAGCACCAAGAAGACCTTGAGCCCCGTATGGCGATGACGGCGGCGCACCTTGGCTTCCTTGCGGTCCTGCTGGACCATCTCGGACTCCGAGAGCGTAAAAAAGCCGGTATCGGAGGGATCGGGCATGAACTGACCGGTCTGACCCGTCGGGTCGAGCGGATCGATGCCGGCCTGCGTATCGGCGAGCGCCGGAGCAGGAGCGGTCGACATAGCCGACTGCGCGGAGAGCGCGTCGAGGGCATCGTGCACGCGAGCGAGCTCGTCGGACTGCTCCTCGGAGAGCTGATAGATACCATCGGCGGTCGCGGCACTGAATGCGTCGAGGGCCTCGGAAGGACGGCCGGCGGCAGACAGGGCCTGCCCCAAACCGGCATTGATGGCACGGCTGTCGTCACGCGGACCGGCGAAATCAAGGGCGGTACGATAGGTCTCGACGGCGTCCTCGGGGCGACCGAGCTTGATGAAGCACTGCCCGAGCTCGCCAAGGGCGGCAGCGGGAGCGGGGTTGGCCCCGTCGATGGCGGCCTGGCGATAGGCGGTGCCGGCGTTGGCGAAATCGCCCTGCTGATACAAGGCGTTGCCCAGGCCCAGATAAGCCTTATAGGGGGTGGCGTATGAAGCGTCTTGCGTCGCCGCCGAGAACGCCTGGGCGGCGCCGGCAAAGTCGCGCGCGGCGGAAAGCGCCTTGCCGCGGTTGGTGAGCAGCGCGCCGCGCTTGCCGTAGGCGGCATCGTTCAGGGCATCCGCATAGGCCTCGGCGGCCTGCGCGGCGCGGCCCAGATGCATCAGGGCGTTACCGAGCAGGTGATCGGCCTCGCCGCATACCTCGCCCTCGGTCTTGACCTGAGACAGCATCTGGGCGGCGGCAGAAAAATCACCGGCGCGGTAGGCCGCACGCCCCTGTTGAAGAAGCTGGGTGTTCAAAACGATCTCCCTACTCGTGAACGATCTCGACATGCACGATCTCATCGCCGGCGCGCAGCTGCGAGATCACGTCGAGGCCTTCGACGGTGTTGCCGAACACGGTATAGCCCGAGTCGAGGTTGTGCTGGGCACCCAGGCAGAAGTAGAACTGAGAGCCGGCAGAGTCGGGATCCATGGAGCGCGCCATGGCCAGCGCGCCGTCAACATGGCTGTTGCGCGGATTGGTGGCGAACTCGCCCTTGATGCAGTAGCCGGGACCACCCGTACCGGGCATGCCGTCAGGCCCCTCGAGACCGGCAGCGACGTCGGCGCCGGACATATCGCGCGTGTTGGGGTCTCCGCCCTGGATCACGAAACCGGGTACGTAGCGATGGAACTTGAGCCCGTCATAGAAGCCCATGGTGGCAAGCTCGCAGAAGTTGGCGACATGGATGGGAGCGCCCTCCCCGTCGAACTTGACCTTAATCGTGCCCTTGGACGTCTCGATGATCGCGGACTCATCGCCCGCAAGCTGGTATTCGGGCGTATAAAGCTCTTTCTTAAAACCAAACATGGGCATCCTCCCTCATGAATTTATTGCTCAATCCTTAGAATTGTAGCAAGAAGCGTGAGGTTCCATCAATTGCGCACGCCCGTTTTAAAGCCAGGCTTAAGCCGTGTGGGGCAAAACGCGAAACCTATGAGAGCTTTTGGGGCTTCCAGCTATCGACGTTGGCGTCAAACTGGTTGAGCGCGGAGTTGCCCGCCTGCGCGATGGGCGCGAGAATCTCAGAACTGTGCGAGCTCATGGATTCGCCATCCGGAACGGCAAGCGAGATGTCCCAGCTCTGGCAGATCACGTCGACGCGATCGTGCATCCACTGTGCGAGCTGCTTGAGGTGCGCGATATCGTCCGCATAGACCGTGTCGTCCTTGTACTTGAGGTTATCGAGTTCATCGATGGTCTTTTGGATGCGGTCGCGCAGATCGTAGGCGCCCTGCGAGAGCTCGGTACGGGTATCTTTCGAAGTGCGCAGATAGCCGCTGTTGAACGACGTGATCACATCGCCGATCTGATCGTCATCGTTATAGGACACGATCGTCTGGTAGATATCGGAGAGCTTGGTATAGAGCTGATCGTCGGTGAGAACCGTTTGCTCCTGGACGACATCCTGCTCGGATGCATCGAACGACGCCGAGTCGCTATTCTCATCCTCGCTCTTTTGACGGGTGGGAAACGTGCTTTGCGCCGCCTGGCCAAACTGGGCATAGAAGCCCGGCATGACACCCAAGGGGTCCTCGGTGACAAAGTAATAGGTGCCTCCCGCGATCAGAGCAAGCACCACGACCCAAATCACCGGCTTGGGGATATGGCGCTTATGCTTGTGATAGGCGTCCTCATCCGCATGCACCTTGCGTTTGGTTTTCTTAGTCTCATGCGCATCGTCCGCATCGGTCTTTGACGAGGGAAGCCCGGGGATATCGACCTTGGGGATCCCGAAATCCTTGTCGAAGGCAGGAAGCACGCAGGTCTCGTTGGGATCGGCGGCGTCCTTGAGCACGGCGGCGGCAGAGGCCGGAGCGTGCGGCACCTCGGTATCGATCTGCTCCTGCGTAAGGCGCGGGAAACCCGCGGTACGACCGGCGGCAAGATCGGACGCGGCGGCATCGCTCGAAAGGATCCCAGGAGCCGGACGACCGCACTTGGGACAGGTTCGATCATGGGGAGACAGGCGCGCTCCGCACCCGTCGCAAAACACGAACTCGGTGTGCTCGGGACCGTCGCCGGGGCCGACATAGGTATTGCAATGCGGGCAGAACGAGGAGCCGTCCTCGATCGTCTTAAAGCAATGCGGGCAGATCAATGCATCCTCTTTTCGGGATATCGAGTCAAAGGGAAATCAGAGCATAGTACACAAACGGCCGCGCTGCGCAAATCGGGTCGGAGCTGCAGCGAATGAGCACAGCGTATCAGCTGCGGCGGCGCTTGGAGGGCATGGAGACCGTGATGCCGCCCGAGGACTTGGTGAGCTTGGAGCGATGCTTTGCAGAGCGTTCGGGTTTCGTTGAAACGGGGGGCTTCGCCTGCTCGATACCCTCGCGCGCATGGATCTCGGCCTCTCGGGCGGCACGCTGCTCGCGACGCTGCACGATATCGCCGGCAACACGGCTCGCCAGGCGGGCCGCCGACGAGCCGGTGGAGCTCACCGTAGCCCCACGACGCCCCAGACGCACCCGGACGCCGCGCCCGAAGCCCGTGGCGGCATGACGGCGCCGTGGCTCGAGGGTGTCGCAAACGTAGGCCAGCCTGAAAAAGACGGTACAGGTAAGCGCCACGATCACCACGAGCATCACCACCACCGAGGGCGAGAGCCGTGCGATCGAAAGCAGCTTGGGAAAGCCGATGACGCCCGTGAGGATGCCGACGACCACGAAGATAAAGAGCGTGCAGCGCAACGGATTCATGGGCTGGGAGATGCGCCAGATAAGGCTCACGCTCGCCGCACAGGACGTGACCAGGCACATCGTGGAAAGCGTGAGCTGGTCGAGCCCGAAGAGGTGTGCGCACAGGATATCGAGCGCCGCCGCCAATATCACGGCGACCGAAGCCGGTAGCGCCCGTTTGAGCACGTTGTTCAAGAAAGAGCCCTTGACGCGAGCGTTGTTGGGCTCAAGGCCCAAGACAAAGCCGGGCGCGCCGATGCAGAAGAAGTTGATGAGCGTCATCTGGATCGGCTCGAACGGATAGGGCGGGAAGGCGATGCAGAGAGCGGCCAGCCCCATCGAGAACAGGGTCTTGGTCAAGAACAGCGCCGCCGAGCGCTGCAGGTTGTTGATGGAGCGACGTCCCTCGGCCACGACCGCGGGCATCGAGGCGAAGTCGTTGTCGACGAGCACGATCTCGGCCACGTTGCGCGCAGCATCCGACCCGGCGGCCATGGCCACCGAGCAGTCGGCTTCCTTGAGGGCGAGCACGTCGTTGACGCCGTCACCGGTCATGGCCACCGTGTGACCACGGCGCTGCAGCGCCTGTACAAGCTCGCGTTTCTGCTGCGGGGTCACACGACCGAACACGTGATAGCGCTCGACGGCGGCATCGATCTTGGCCGGCGTGTCGAGCGTGGTGGCGTCCACATAGGCCTCGGCGCCGGGCACCCCCACCACGCGCGCGATGGACGAGACGGTGCGCGGGTCGTCGCCCGAAATCACGTTGAGCGTCACGCCCTGCTCGTTGAAGTAGCCGATGGTCTCGGCCGCCGAGGTGCGGATCTCGTCGCGGATGGTGACAAAGCCCACGGGCAGCGCCTCGCCCACCATGTCTCCATCAGGGGTGAATCCGTCGACGCGCGCCACCACGAGCACGCGGCAGGTGTCGGCAAGCTCGGCCACGCGCTCCTCAAGCGCGGAGAAGACGCGTTCGGAGAGGACGAACTGAGCGGCGCCCATCACAAACGAGCCCTCGGCAAACGAGGCGCCCGACCACTTCTTGGACGAGGAGAACGGCACGACCGAGAGCGGGGCGGACACGTCGACGGCGCGATCGGCATAGTAGTTGAGCAGGGCCTGGCAGGTTTCATTAGCGTCCGCCGACGTGGCGCGCGCGACGTTGGCGAGCGCGAAGTCAAGCACCGTCTCGCTGATCGGAAGGCTCGGCATCTGCGTGCCCGCCACGCCCTCGACCGGCAGAGGATAGGTGCCCTCGACCTCCATGCGCCCCGAGGTGATGGTGCCCGTCTTGTCCAGGCACAGCACATCGACGCGGGCGAGCGTCTCGATGCAGTACAGCTGCTGGGCGAGCACCTTGCGGCGGGCAAGGCGCACCGTGGCGATGGCAAGCACCGACGAGGTCAAAAGCACCAGGCCTTGAGGGATCATCCCCAGAAGCGCGGCGACGGTCGAGAGCAGCGCCGAAGAGGGCATCTTGCCCGACATGATCTGCCCGAAGAGCCAAGCCCACATGCCGTCGCCGGGGCATCCGGCCTTGTCGTACATGCCGTTGACACTCGAGGAGAACAGGGCGATACCGAGCGGGATCATAAGGATGCTCGCGAACCGCACGATGGCGTTAAGCGCGTTCATGATCTCGGAGTTGACCTTTTTGACGTATTTCGCCTCGTTGTTGATGCGAGCGACATAGTTGTCGGCGCCCACGTGCACCACCTGCGCGCGCACCAGGCCCGAGTCGATAAAGCTGCCGCTCATGAGCTCGGAGCCAGGCTGCTTTTTGATCAGGTCACTCTCGCCGGTCAGCAGGCTCTCGTTGACCAGGCACTCCCCCGATACCACGCGGGCGTCGGCCGGAATCTGGTCGCCACGGCCCAGTCGGATGATGTCGTCGAGCACGATCTGGTCGAGATCGAGCTCGGTCTCGACGCCGTCGCGCACCGCCACGGCCTTTTTGCTCGTGAGCAGGGTGAGCCGGTCGACCATCTTCTTGGAGCGCATCGACTGCACCACGCCGATGCCGGTGTTCAAAAAGACGACGAACAAAAACGTCAGATTCTTGAACGAGCCGGTGACAAGCACCAGGATCGCCAAGACCAGGTTGATAAGGTTGAACAGCGTGCAGAGATTCTCGATGATAAGCTCGCGAACCGATTTGGTCTTGAGCTCCATGTTGAGGTTGATCTTGCCGGCGGCGATGCGTTCCTCGACCTGGGCGGTCGTAAGACCCTGCTCGATATCGGTATCTGCCATAAACGCTCCTTAGCGGCGTGGCGTGCATATGAAAAAGCCGTCCGAACCATACGCGGTACGGACGGCCTTGCCTGTGCGGGTGCCCCATGTTGGATTCGAACCAACGGCCTTCTGCTCCGGAGGCAGACGCTCTAATCCCCTGAGCTAATAGGGCGAACGCTTGTGATTATACCCAAGAAGCGGCCCGCGGGCATAAAAATCTCAAGCACCACAGAGCCGTGACATCAAACGCCGCGGAAAACAACGTATAGCGCTCGCGTCGAACGCAGCGCGATCAACACTTTAGGGCGCAAAAGCAAGTCAGTTAGTATAAACTTTCATGCACTTATAGAACGAGCGGCCCGGCAGCCCTCGACAGACGTAATAACACAATCGGTGAAAGGCACACACCCCATGATCGCGATACTCAGAAGCTCAGCCTCAGACGAAGCCATCTCGCATATCGTCAGCTGGATCGAGAAAAAGGGTCTTAAAACCGACGTCTCGCGCGGCGAGAACGAGATCGTGATCGGCTTGGTCGGTGACACGACCAAGGTCGACCCGTTCCTGCTCGAGTCGATGGATGTCGTCGAGCGTGTGCAGCGCGTCTCGGAGCCCTTCAAGCGCGCCAACCGTAAGTTCCATCCCGAGGATTCCGTCATCGACTGCGGCCATGGCGTCAAGATCGGCGGCGACCAGTTCCAGGTCATCGCAGGCCCCTGCTCGGTCGAGGGCGACAACCTCATCCGCATCGCCCGCCGCGTGAAGGCGGCGGGCGCCACGATGCTGCGCGGCGGCGCCTACAAGCCCCGCACCTCCCCTTACGCCTACCAGGGCATGGGCCCGGCCGGTCTGGACCTGTTGCGCGAGGCTGCCGATGAGCTCGACATGCCCATCGTCACCGAGATCATGGACCCGCGCGACGTCCAGGTCTTCTTAGATAAGCGCATCGAGGTCATGCAGATCGGCGCGCGCAACGCCCAGAATTTCCCCCTGCTCAAAGAGGTGGGCAAGACGCAGACGCCGGTCCTGCTCAAGCGCGGCATGTCGGGCACCATCGACGAGCTGCTCATGGCGGCCGAGTACATCATGAGCGAGGGCAACGACAACGTGATTTTGTGCGAGCGCGGCATCCGCACCTTCGAGACCCGCACGCGCAACACCTTCGACCTCAACGCCGTACCGGTGCTGCACCACCTGTCGCACCTGCCGGTCGTCGCCGACCCGAGCCACGCCACCGGCTACACCCGCTACGTCGAGCCTATGGCGCTCGCCGCCACCGCAGCCGGTGCCAACGGCCTCGAGATCGAGGTCCACGACGATCCGAGCCACGCCTGGTCCGACGGCGCCCAGGCACTCACCCCCGACCAGTTCGATGACACCATGCGCCGCATCCGTGCCATCCGCAAGGTCATCGTCGACGAGACGGTGGAGGCTTAAAGCGCATGGGCACGGTCAGAAACGCACGCGTGAACGCCGCGGGCCCCAAGGTCGCCGGTGTGGTGGGCCTCGGTCTTATCGGAGGAAGCTTCGCACGCGGTTACGCCCGGGCCGGCGTCAAGGTTCTCGCATACGACCCCGACGAAGACGTCATGGGCGCTGCCGAGATGGGCACCGTCGCCGGCGAGCTGAGCGACGAGAACCTCGGAACCTGCGACATCATCGTACTCGCTGCCTATCCCGAGGCCTGCATCGCATGGCTCGAGGACCACGCTGAGGCCCTGGCCGACGCCACGGACACCGAAGGCGTCTGGGGGCCGATCGTCATCGATACCGTGGGCGTCAAGGGCATCGTGTGCGATCGCGCCTTCGAGCTCGCCCGCGACCATGGCTTTTACTTCGTGGGCGCACACCCCATGGCGGGCACCCAGTATTCGGGATTTGCCCACTCGCGTGCCGATCTGTTCGAGGGCGCACCGCTGGTGCTCGTGCCGCCCGCGGTGGACGATGCCTTGAAGCTGGAGCTTTTAGGGCAGGTCCGCGAGATGGTACGGCCGCTGGGCTTCGCCAAGTTCAGCGTCACCACCGCCGCCGAGCACGACCGGGTGATCGCGTTCACGAGCCAGCTTGCCCACGTGGTGTCCAACGCCTACGTCAAAAGCCCGACCGCCCAGGTCCACCACGGTTTCTCGGCCGGCAGCTATCGCGACCTCACGCGCGTGGCGCACCTGAATCCCCAGATGTGGTCGGAGCTTATGATCGATGATGCCGATGCCCTGGCCTTCGAGATCGACCATCTGATCGAAGCGCTGGGGGCCTACAGCACCGCGCTCAAGAACCGCGACCGCCGCTATCTAGAAAACCTCCTTGCCGAGGGCGACCGTATCAAGCGCTCGCTCGACGACGAGAGCCAACGATAGGAGATGCAATCTATGGCCATCACCATCGATGTCGATACCGCACGTCCCTACCAGGTGCACGTCGGCACGTTTTTGCTCGAGGAGGCGGGCGCGCTCGTGCGCTCCGCCGCCGGGGGCGAACGTGCCGTCATCGTGACCGACACCAATGTGGGGCCGCTCTACCAGACCCCGGTCAAGCAGAGCCTCGAGAAGGCGGGCTACACCGTCGACATCTGCACCTTTGAGGCCGGTGAGGCCCACAAGCGCGCCGAGACCTACGTGGGTATCCTGGAGTTCGTGGCCGAGCACGAGCTCACCCGCTCCGATGTCATCGTGGCGCTCGGCGGCGGCGTGGTGGGCGATGTGGCCGGCTTTGTGGCCGCCACCTACATGCGCGGATGCCAGTTTGTCCAGATCCCCACGAGCCTGTTGGCCATGGTCGACTCCTCGGTGGGTGGCAAGACCGCCATCGACCTCGCGGCCGGCAAGAACCTCGCCGGCGCCTTCTGGCAACCGCGCGTGGTCATCGCCGACGTGGGTTGCTTAGCCACGCTTTCGGCCGAACAGTTCGCCGACGGCTGCGGCGAGGTCATCAAGCACGCCGTGATCGCCGATCCCGAGCTGTTCGAAGAGCTCGAGAAGACGCCGCTCACCCTTGAGCTGCTCATGAGCGATGTGGCACGCGTGGCGCTCATCATCGCCCGCAACATCGATATCAAGCGTGCCGTCGTCGTGGCGGACGAGCGCGAGTCCAACCAGCGCAAGCTGCTCAACTTCGGCCACAGCGCGGGACATGCCGTGGAGGCCTGCGAGCACTTTGAGCTCGGGCACGGCAACTGCGTCTCGATCGGCATGGGCATCATCGCGCGCTCCGCGGCGCTGCGCGGCATCTGCCCGGCCGAGCTGCCCCAACGCATCGAGGAGCTCTGCCGCCGCCACGGGCTCAAGACGCGATGCGACCTTGCGGCCGACGACATCTTTGCCGAGGCCCTGCACGACAAGAAACGCCGCGGCGACACAATCGACCTGGTCATACCGCACGATCTGGGTCGTTGCAGCATCGATACCACCCCGCTTTCCACGTTTCGCGACATCATCGCCGAAGGTCTCGGCGAGAAGGGAGACCACGCCGCATGCTAGCGCGCATCACGCCCGCCCCGCTCGCGGGCACCGTTCCTGCCATCGCCTCGAAATCCATGGCGCATCGCCTGATCATCGCCGCGGCCCTGGCCAACGGCGAGACCCACGTCATCTGCAACACCACCTGTGCCGACATCGACGCCACCGTGCGTTGCCTGACGGCCCTGGGCGCTCGCATCGAGAACGTCGACGACGGCTACGTGGTGCACCCCACCATGAAGAGTATCGAATTCGGCCTTTTGCGCGCCCTTGCCGGCGCCACCCTCGACTGTGGCGAGAGCGGCTCCACGCTGCGCTTCATGCTTCCGGTCGCCTGCGCCCTGGGCGCCGACGCGACCTTCACCGGACGCGGCAGGCTCGGGCAGCGCCCCCTCTCCCCGCTCTCGGACGAGATCATCGCCGCGGGCTGCACGCTTGAGGGCCTGGGCGATTTTCCCCTCAAGACCGCAGGTCGCATGCGCCCCGGCACCTTCAAGCTTCCGGGCAACGTGAGCTCCCAATACATATCGGGCCTGCTTTTAGCGGCACCCCTGCTCTCCGAGCCCTCATGCGTCGAGGTCACCGGACTCATCGAGAGCCGTCCCTACATCAACCTGACCATCCAGGCCATGAAGGCCTTCGGGGTCGAGATCGCGGTCGAGCGCATCCCCGCCAAGGCGGGCTCCCCCGAGATCACGCGCTTCCGCACCAACGGCGGCAGCTACCGCACCCCGGGAACCGTCTGCGTCGAGGGCGATTGGTCCAACGCGGCGTTTTGGCTGTGCGCCGGCGCCCTGGGAGACGACCCGATCACCGTGGACGGCGTGTCGCTCAGCTCCGCGCAGGGCGACCGCAACGTGCTCGCGGCGCTCTCCAAGTTCGGCGCCCGGATCGTGCGCTCGACCAACGCCGCCACCGTGCAGTCCGACAAGCTCGTCGGCTTCGAGATGAGCGCCCACGACATCCCCGATCTGGTCCCGGTCATCTCGGCCGTGGCGGCGCTTGCCCAGGGCCGCACGCACATCCGCGACTGCGCCCGCTTGCGCATCAAAGAATCCGACCGCCTGGAGACGACCAGGCGCGAGCTGAGCGCCCTGGGGGCAAAGGTCACCATCGCCGGCGACGACCTGATCATCGACGGCGTGGACGCGCTCACTGGCGGCGATATCGATGCGCACAACGACCACCGCATCGCTATGATGGCCGCCGTGGCCGCCAGCCGTGCGAGCGGCGAGGTGCGCATCCACGGCGCCGAGGCCGTCAACAAATCCTATCCCGACTTCTTCGACCACTACCGCCTGCTCGGCGGAACGGTGACGCTCGAGGAGGAATAGCATGGCATCGGTCTTTGGCAACGTTTTGCACCTGAGCATCTTCGGTCAGTCGCACTCACCGGCGATCGGCTGCTCGCTTGACGGCATTCCCGCCGGCATCCCCGTGGACCAAGAAGCGCTTCAGCGGTTCCTGGAGCGACGGGCACCAGGACGCGACAAGACGGCCACGAGCCGCCGTGAGGCCGATGCGGCCCATATCATCGCCGGCGTGGCCGAGGGCCACACGACGGGGGCACCGATCGCCGCGATCATCGAGAACACCAACACGCGCTCCAAGGACTACTCGGGCCTCAGGCGCACCCCGCGTCCGGGTCACGCGGACTATCCGGCACGCATCAAATATGCCAACTTCCACGACGTGGCCGGCGGAGGACATTTCTCCGGCCGCCTCACAGCTCCCCTGTGCATCGCCGGCGGCATCGCCCTGCAGGCACTCGAGCAGATGGGCATCAAGATCATGGCCCACGTGGCACAGGTAGGCGGTATATCCGACCTGCCCATGGACGACATGGTCTATCGCGAGGCCGACCGTGCGGCCATCCTCGCCAACGATCTGCCCTGTATCGACAACGCGGCCGCGGGCCGCATGCGCGAGGAGATCCTCGCCGCGCGCGATGAGCTCGACTCGGTCGGCGGAATCGTCGAGTGCGGCATCTATGGACTTCCCGCCGGTATCGGCGACCCGATGTTCGACGGCATGGAGAATCGGATCGCGCATATCGCCTTTGGGATCCCGGCCGTCAAGGGCGTCGAGTTCGGCATGGGTTTTGCCGTGGCGGCCATGCGCGGCAGCGAGAACAACGACCCCTACCGCATCGACCCCGAGAACGGCTCGGTGATCGTCGAGTCCAACAACGCCGGCGGCATCCTGGGCGGCATCTCGACCGGGGCGCCCATCATGTGGCGCATGGCGGTCAAGCCCACACCCTCGATCGCACGCGAGCAGCAAAGCGTCAACATGGATACCAACGAGAACGCCGAGCTCGAGATTCACGGCAGGCACGATCCCTGCATCGTGCCGCGCGCCGTGCCTGTCGCCGAGGCGGCCGCAGCGCTGGCTGTGCTCGACGCTTTGCTCGAAGACGGCGCGTATGACATAGAGCGCGCACGCGCCGCGGTGCATAACTAGGACGACAGTACGGCCGGTCCGCTACCGCGAAGCCAAAGCATGCCGGCCGAAAGGCATAGGAGAAACATGGACCTAGGACAGATCAGAACAAAGATCGATGAGATAGACTCGGACCTGCTCCGTCGCTTCGTGGAACGTATGGATATCGCAACCGAGGTGGCAAAATCCAAGGTCGAAATGGGCAAGAACGTCTTCGACCCCACCCGTGAGCGGGCAAAGCTCAAAAATGTCGCGGACCGCGTTCCCGAGCGCTACGAGCAGCAGACCATCACCCTGTGGCGCTTGCTCATGAGCATGAGCAAGGCCGAACAGATGCGCTATATCAACGGTCTTAAGGGAACCACGGTCTCCGAACGCGCCCATGCCTCAGTCGTGCCCGTGGACCACCCCTTTCCCGCCTGCGCCAGCGTGGGCTGCCAGGGGGTCGAGGGTGCCTACAGCCAACTTGCCGCCTGCAAGGCCTTCGATGTGCCCGATATCACGTTCTTCGACACCTTCGAGGGCGTGATGAGGGCCGTCGCCGACGGCTTTTGCGAGTTCGGCGTGCTGCCGATCGAAAACTCCACCGCCGGCTCGGTCAACGCCGTCTACGACCTGCTCTCCAGCTACGACTTCCATATCGTGCGCTCCGTCCGGCTCAAGATCGACCACAACCTGCTGGCCAAGCCGGGCACCAAACTCGACGATGTGCGCGAGATCTTCAGCCACAGCCAGGCCATCTCGCAGTGCCAAGGCTATATCGAGCGCCACGGCCTCAAGGCCACCCGATACGCCAACACCGCCATGTCCGCGGAGTTCGTGTCTAACAGCGAGCGCAACGACGTGGCCGCCATCGCCTCGCGCAGCTGTGCGGAACTCTACGGCCTTACGCTGATCGATCAGGATATCCAGGATTCCGACAACAACTACACCCGCTTCGTGGTGATCAGCTCGGAGCCGCGGATCTACCCCGGCGCCGACCGCACCTCGCTCATGTTGACGACCACCAACGAGCCGGGTGCCCTCTACCGCGTGCTCGAGCGCTTCTATGCCCTTAACATCAATCTCATCAAACTCGAAAGCCGCCCTATCCCCGGCCGCGATTTCGAGTTTATGTTCTACTTTGATCTGGACTGCCCCTATGGCAGCAAATCGCTCGACGATCTGCTCGACTCGATCGACGACGTCTGCGAGAGCTTTACCTATTTTGGCAGTTACACGGAGGTGATTTAGGTGGCAGACCGTCCCTATGGCGTTCTAGGCCGCGTGCTCGGCCACAGCTACACGCCCGTCATCTATCGCGAACTCGCCGGTATCGACTACGTGCGTTTCGAGCGCGAACCCGAGCAGCTCGAGGCCTTCATATGTGGCCAGGAATGGGAAGGCACCAACGTGACCATCCCCTACAAGCGCGCCGTGCTGCCCTACCTCGATGAGCTATCGCCGCTCGCCGAGCGCATGGGCAACGTGAACACCATCACGCGCCTGCCCGATGGGCGCCTGCGCGGCGACAACACCGACTACTTTGGCTTTCGGTGCCTCGTCGAGCAACTTGGCGTGGACGTTGCCGGCAAGAAGGTGCTCGTGCTCGGAGCCTCGGGGGGCGCCGGCACCACGGCAAGCATGGTTCTCGAGGACCTGGGCGCCGACGTGGTGCCCGTCGGTCGCCACCGTGCGGTCAATTATGAAAATCTTGCCGATCAGGCAGACGCCGCCCTGCTCGTCAACTGCACGCCGGCCGGCATGTATCCCCACTGTCCCGACGCCGCCTGCACCCTCGCGGGCCTCGATGCGCTTGCGGGCGTGATCGACATCGTCTACAACCCCGCCCGCACCGGCATCATGCTCGAAGCCGAATCGAAAGGGATACCGTGCATCGGCGGTCTGCTCATGCTTGTCGCACAGGCGGCCCAGGCAGTGGAGCGCTATATCGGCAAGCCGGTCGATATCGATCAGGTCATCGATGTCACCGAGCGTCTATCGCGTCGCGAGCAGAATATCGCCCTGATCGGCATGCCCGGTTCGGGCAAGACCCGTGTCGGCGAACAGATCGCAGCGCTTACGGGCCGCGAGCACGTGGATCTCGATCGAGCGCTCGAGCAGTCGCTCGGCATGCCCTGCGCCGATTTTATCGTGCAACGCGGCGAGGAGGCATTCCGGCAAGCCGAGACGGAGGAGCTCTCCAAGATAAGCCGTCGGTCACATCTCGTGCTTTCGACCGGCGGAGGCGTGGTCACCCGCGATGAGAACTATCCGCTGCTGCACCAGAACAGCCAGATCGTCATGCTCAACCGCAAGCTCGAAGAACTCGCCCACAAGGGCCGTCCCATCACGGCCCGCGACGGCATCGATAAGCTCGCCGAGCAGCGCATGCCGCGCTACCACGCCTGGGCAGATCTGGCCATCGATTCGCTCGACTGCGCCGCCAACACCGCCCAAGCCGTCGTGGACGCCTTGCCGCCGGCGCTCTAGTCATCAGATACAACGCTGAGGAGAACATATGAAAGCACTGGTCATCAACGGACCCAACCTCAACATGCTGGGCATTCGCGAACCCGGCATCTACGGCAGCGACAACTACGAGGCGCTCGTCGCCCGCTGCAAGCAGGCTGGAGCCGAGCTGGGCTTTGATGAGGTGGAGGTCTTCCAGTCCAATCATGAGGGCTCTATCGTCGATAAGATCCAAGAGGCCTATGGCAACGTCGACGGCATCGTGATCAACCCCGCCGCCTACACGCATACCAGCGTGGCCATCCTTGACGCCTTGAAAGCGGTCTCGATCCCTGCCGTAGAGGTGCATATCTCTGCCGTTGAGGAGCGCGAGGACTTCCGTCAGGTCTCCTATGCGCGTCTCGCCTGTTTTGCCACCATCACCGGCGAGGGCCTCGACGGCTACGCTCACGCCCTGCAGCTTCTAAAGGACAAGCTCGGCGCCTAGATACCGTCGAGCATTTGACGGGCATGGGCAAGCGATGCCTCGGTGAGATCGCCCGAGAGCATACGGGCGATCTCGCTGACGCGGTCCTCGCCGGTGACCTCGGTCAGATGTGTCTCAGGAACATCGCCCGGCGTCTTTGAGACCATGTAGTGTTTATCGGCGGCAACCGCCACCTGAGCCAGATGCGTCACGACGATCACCTGATGCGTCTTTGCCAGATCGGCGATCACCGCGCCCAAGGCACGGGCGGTCGAACCTCCCACGCCAGCATCGACCTCATCGAAGACGAGCGTATCGACATGGTCGGCATTGCCCAACACGACCTTGCATGCAAGCATCACACGCGAAAGCTCACCGCCCGAGGCGATACGGCGCAGCGGACGCGGCGTCAGACCGGACCCGCTGCGATAGAGCAGCTCATAGGATGAGGGTCCCAGCAGCGTCCATTCGCCGCGCGGCAGGTCGCGAGCATCCCACACGAGCTCGGCTGAGCCCATCTCGAGCCGTGCCATCTGCGCGGCGACCTCTCGACAGAACTGCGGAGCCGCCTCGTTGCGGGTGCGCTTAAGGGCCTTGGCGGCAGCAAACAGATCGCGCTCCGCGGCAGCCAGCGCCTCTCGGGCCGCCGCAAGCATCTCCGAGCTGTTGTCAACCAGACCGATGAGCTCCCTCGCTTCTTTGCGACGGGTGAATACATCGTCCATCGTGGGGCCCCACGAACGCAGAAGACCCTTGAGGTCGCGGTAACGATCCTGCATGCGTGCGAGCTCGGCAGGGTCGAATTCGATGCCGTCACGATATCGGCGCAGCTCGGAGGCACAATCCTCAAGAGATATAACAGCCGATGAGAGTTCGTCGGCAAGATCGCCGAGCTTGCGGTCGACGCGCGCCATCGACGTCAGAGCCGAAACCGCCTCGTTGATGGCGTCGAGTGCCCCGCCCTCGGCAGCAAGCCCCTCATGAGCCTCCGCGACCGCACGAACGAGCTCCTCGGCATGCTCTGACCGGGGCAGCACATCCTCAAGGTGTTCATACTCGCCGGGCTTGGGATCGATCTCATCGATACGCGCCAGGGCAAAACGCGCCTCCTCGACACGCGAATCCTGCGCCCGCGAAGCGTCTTCAAGCCGCTTGAGCTCCTTAGCCGCCGCGCGCGAGGTCTTGAAGCAGGCCTGATAGCGATCGCGGGCTGCCAGGACGGACTCTCCTGCCCAAGCATCGACCATAGAGACATGGTTAACCGGATCGAGTAGCCGCTGATGCTCGTGCTGGCCGCACAGATCGACCAAAGGAGCGACGCGACCGGCAAGCTCACGAACACTTGCGATCGATCCATCGATCTTAACGCGCGAACGGCCGTCAGCCGAAAGACGGCGCTGCACGCAAAAACCGTCTTCATCTTCGGGTCCGGCATAAAGGCGAGCCTCGACCACGGCAGCTGACTCACCCTCGCGAACCGTCGAGGAATCGGCGCGTTCACCCAAAATGAGCTTGAGTGCCGACAGCAGCGCCGTCTTGCCGGCACCCGTCTCACCCGTCAAGACCGTCAGCCCCGAGCTGGGGACAAGATCGGCATCGCGGATCAGGGCGATATTGGAAACATGCAGCTCATCGATCACGGCGCACCCCGTAGAACACACGCGAAACAGAATTATAGAAGCTCTCGGGACCGTAATCGAGCAGCAGGACATCACCGGGGCCGCGACGCACCATAACGCGATCAACGGTGCCGGCACAGGTGACGAACTGCCCATCGATGGCGATTGCGGGAACCGAGGGACGATCCTGGGACATCCGGATCTCGACCACATCGGAAGGTGAAGTCAGAAAAGCGCGGGCCTGAATCGTATGCGGGGCGATGGGGACGCACACCATACCACTGTAATCCGGACTCACGATAGGGCCGCCGGCAGACAGGGCATACCCGGTAGATCCGGTGGCCGTGGACACCACCACGCCGTCACCGCGCAGGCGGTCGATATGGTGACCCGATACCGACATATCGAACTCGACCATATCGGAAAGCGGGCCGCGCGTCAGCGCCATGTCATTGAGCGCGAACGCGCGCACCATGTCTTCGGTTCCATCGTCATTGACGGAGACGACGTCGCAGGCGAGCGTCGCACGACGGCTCACATGCAGCTCACCGGCGAGAGCATCGGACACCACCGAGAGCACATCGCGCTCCTCGGGACTGGCAGCCGTCAAGAAGCCCAGGTGCCCATAGCTCAGCCCCAGGATAGGAATCTCACGGTAGTTGACGATACGGGCCGCGCGCAAAAGGGTCCCATCTCCGCCGAGCGTGATCACCAGGTCGCAGCCCTCGATATCGGGAGATGTCTGGATCTGGGAGCGTTGGTCGGCAGCCCATACCACCTCATAGCCCTGGCGCGAAAGCCAGAGCTCGAGCATCAAGCCGCTCTCGACAGCCTCTCGCTTGTAATAGTTGGGAACGAGAAAGACCTTCATAGTGACGCCGCCTTCGACTGCAGTTTCTCAACCTGGGCATCCAAATGTGCGAGGCGTGCATCGGTGTCCAGCAACCGCGAACCGTATAAAAAGAACTCCACGTTGCCCTTGGCGCCGTGGATGGGAGAGGTGCACACGTCGATGGGATACAGGCCCTTGTCGGCAAACAGCTTAACGACCTGCGAGAGCGTCCGCGCGCGTACCGCGGGGTCGGTCACGAGGCCGCCCTCGCCCACCTCGGCAGCCGGTGCCTCAAACTGAGGTTTAACGAGTGTGCAAAAAGACCCATCGGGTTTCAAACATGCCAAAACGGCATCGATGATATGGGCGATGCTCGTAAACGATACGTCGCAAACGGCCAAATCAAATGAGGCCTCATATCCCAAAGCGGGAAGATCGCAGATGTTCGTGCGCTCGCAGAGCGTCACACGGCTGTCCTGACGCAACGACCAATCGAACTGAGCGCGTCCCACATCGACGGACACCACACTCATGGCACCCCGTTTGAGCAGGCAGTCGGTAAAACCACCCGTAGAGCATCCCACATCAAGGCAAGAAAGGCCCGAGGGATCGATACCGAAGGCATCGAGTGCGCCCTCGAGCTTGAGACCGCCGCGCCCCACATAGGGGATGCGACCCTTAACATGCAACGGCAAGCCCGGAGCGACCTTTTGTCCCGGAGAGGTCAGGCGCTCCCCGCCCGAAGAGACAAGACCGGCCATGAGAGTGCGAAGGGCATCCGCGCGATCGGCGCAGATGCCCTGTGAAATCAGCTCGTCATCAAGACGTACACGTTTCATGAGATACATCAACCATTCGACTCTTGAGCATCTTCGTGAGCATCGGTCTCATAGTCCTGTTCGAGTTGAGCAGCCTCGCGAGGCGACAACTCGAACTTATCGACCATGTCGACCGCTTTCGAACCCAAGGCAATAGCCTCGTCGAACAGATCAAGCGACCGTTCCAACGAGGTGTCCTTCGAGCGAACGGTCGCGATAATCTCGTCAAGACGCTCCGAAATCTCATCGAAATTGCGCGTCGTGGACTCGGCCATACCTACTCCTCGGACACCTCGGGGGTCTCATCGCTCACAACGGCATCGACAACACCGGCAGCAGAACGAGCAGCTTCGACCTTGGCGGCCTCCTCGGCGGCACGAGCCTCCTCGCGTGCACGATCCTCGGCCAAAAGCTCCTCATACAGATCCTGTCCGGGAAGCTCCTCGGTGCGAGCGATCTTGCCGAGCACACCGTTGACGAAGCTCGCGGACTGATCGGTACCGTAAGCCTTGGCGATCTCGACCGCCTCGTTGATCACGATGGCGTCGGTGACCTCCTCGTCTTTAAGGAAGCGCATCTCGTATACCGCAATGCGCAGCAGGTTGCGGTCTGCACCCGGCATGCGCTCGAGCGCCCAGTTCTTGGCGATGGCGCGCAAGGCGCAGTCGATACGATCGATGTGCTCATAGGCGCCACGGCACAGCTCGAGCGCATACGGGTCGAGCGGCCCCTTGGAGATCAGATAATCCCCCTCGATGACAGCCTCGAGCGGGCTGTCGAGCGCCTCGGCCTGAAACAGCAGCTGAAGCGCCTGGCTTCGGGCGAGCGTGCGCCCGCGATAGACCTTTAAGCTCAAAGGTTACTCCTTAGGGAACACAAGGCCGTCGATGCAGACATCGACGCGCTCGACCTCGACGCCCACCTGGGCATCAATGGCGCCGACCACAGCAGAACGGACGGACTCGGCAAGCTTCTTGAACGGATAGCCGAAGAACACGACCACGCGAACGGTAAGCGCAAGCTTACCGTCGACGACCTCGGCCTCGACCGCCGGCTCGGAAGCCGGCGTCTTGGACGAGAGCATCATCGAAACGAGATTGGTGGCAAGGTTCTTGACGCCGACGGAGGCAATGCCCTCGACTTCCGTGACGGCACGGGAAACGATGGCGGTCAGCACGTCGGGTGCGATACCGATGCCATCGATCTTGATCTCCTGAGGCATGGATCCTCCTTAGAACGAAACGCGTTTAGACGCGGGAAACGAACTTGCCGTCGCGGGTATCGACCTTGATGGTCTCGCCCTCGTTGAGATACATCGGGACCTGGATGACGGCACCGGTGTCGATGGTGGCCGGCTTGGTCGAGCCCTGGACGGTGTCGCCCTTGAAGCCCGGGTCGGTCTGGACGATGGTGGTCTCGATGAACATCGGCGGCGTCACGCCCATGAGCTCATCGTCGGCGAAGAGCAGCTGGCAGACATCGTTCTCGCGCAGCCACTTGGAGTTCTCGCCCACCATATCCTCGGGAACGGGCACCTGCTCATAGGTCTCGTTATCCATGAAGATGTAGTCGGCGCCGTCGTTGTAGAGGTACTGCATCTCGCGGGTGGTGAGCATAACGCTCTCGAACTTGGTGCCGGCGTTGCAGGTGTTCTCGACGACACGACCGGACTTGATGTCACGCGTCTTATAGCGCACGAAAGCGCCGCCCTTGCCAGGCTTGACGTGCTGGAACTCGACGATGGTATAGACCTTGTCCTTGATGCGAAGACCGAGGCCGTTCTTGAAGTCGGCAGTGGAGATGGTAGGCATAATGACCTTTCTAGCATTGCTTGGCGCGATAACGCCCCAAATTACATACGGCAGGAATTATACAACTATGGCAGGCGATACCGACACGCCCCATAGAACTTCTAGCACTCGATGATCTGCAGCTCGTGCGGCGATTGCGTAAAGGGCTCGTAGCCGTCCTTGGTAACGATGCCGTAATCCTCCAGACGAACGCCGCCCACACCGGGCAGATAGACGCCGGGCTCGATGGTGATGACGGCGCCCTCCTCGACGGTGTTGCTCGTACGGCCGAAGTTGGGCAGCTCGTGAATGTCGATGCCCACACCATGGCCCAAACCATGGTTATAGTAGTCGCCATAGCCGGCATCGCCGATGATCTTCTTGGACAGCATATGGATGTCATGACCGTCGACGCCCGCGTGCACGGCGGCCGCGCACTCCTCGTGCGTACGGCGCACGAGCGCATATAGATCGAGCTGGGCCTGCGTGGGCTGTCCGACGCACACGGTGCGCGTCATATCGGAGCGGTAGTCCTTATAGCCCGCGCCGTAATCCATGAGCACGAAATCGCCCTTCTCGATCACGCGATCGCTCGGAACCGCATGGGGATTGGCGGTGTTGGGGCCGGAGGCCACGATCGAGGAGAAGGCGAGCGAATCGGCCCCGTGGGCGAACATGAAGTTCTCGAGCTCGTTGCGCACCTGCTTCTCGGTCAGACCGGGCTTGATATATCCGAGCATATGCTGGAAAGCGGCATCGGTGATGGTCTGGGCGTGCTTCATGAGTGCGACTTCCTCGGCATCCTTGACCGCGCGCATGAGACGGATGTCACCGTGCATCTGCGGCAGCATGCAGGCCACGGACTTATCCTCGAGGCTGCGCTGGATGCCCTGATAGAAGCTCAGCTGCATATCGTCCTCGACGGCACAGACGCGGCATTTATGAGCTGCGATCTTGCCGGCGACCCAGGACGGAATCGTACCCTCGTCCATATCGTAGACCCAGGGGCTGCCCTGCGGCGTGTTTTCCTGAAAGCTGTTGAGGTAGCGCGAATCGGTATGGAACCAGCAGCCGTCGGCCGTGATGAAGGCGGCATGAGGAAACTCGAACGTAAAATCGAAAACACCGGTGACACCGGTCAGCCAACGGAGGTTGGCCTCGTCGCGCACGACGATGGCATCGTAGCCGCGCTCTTCCATAAGGGCACGGACGCGCTCGATACGGCCCGCGGGGCCGGCGGCAAACTGTGACATACAGATATCCTTTCCAACGCAGAGCGGCGCCGGGCGCCGCCGTCATGTTATACGCGTGACGAACGAGTGGTTCGCGCAAGCCGAGCGGCGTGCGGCGAAAGGGCCGTACGTATACCGACTCGCCCGCGAACTATCCTAGAGCAGCTCGGCGCGCGATGCCAGATACGCCTGGGCATGACGCTCGAAAACATCGTCCTCGACCACATGGAGACGAACGGCGCCCGGGGCGGCCGGGAGCGCGAGCATCTGCCGATTGGATCGGCGAGCGTGTTCCGTGCGAAACGCCTCGCTAAAACGAGCCGGCTCGATATCGAAAGCGAGCTCCTCGATCCCAAGGTCATCAAGACGGTCGTCGAGCTCGAACACATCCTCGACATCAAAATCGGCAATATCGACGGCCATGCGGGCCTCGAAGCGCATGCCCTCGGCGATCAGCTGCCAGGCGGGAATGTCTTTTCCCAAGCAAAGACGAAGCGCCCGGGCGCAGGATGCACCGAACGTAAGCGCCATGCGGCTGCTGGGGTTGGTGGCCGTCAACACATCCCTGCGTGCCGTCTGAGACCACTGCAGGGCATTGATGAGCGCGACCTCGCCCCCCTCGAGGATCTCGGGGATATACTCGCCAAATTGGTTCCAGCGAACCCGGCTCGACACCATCATCGAGCGCACGAGTTCCACATAGCCAGGTTTTAGCCGGACGGGATCGGCGGCGCGGACGAGATCGAGATCGCAGCAAACCACGCCCGGCTCGGGCCGCAGGGAAATCAACGGAGCCCCCGTGCCTGTCTCGATGGGATCCATGGTGGTCGCGCAGCAGACCATGGCGTCGAAGGTCGTGGGCACGAGCACGCACTCGGTGCGCCCGCACCATTGGCGGGAAGCCCAAGACACCAGGGAACAAACGACGCGACCACCCAAAGCCACGAGCAGGTCATCGCAGGTGATGTTCGCGGCATCGAGGGCGTCAAAGAGTTGCGAGGCGGCAGCGAGCGTGGTGGCCCGCTCCCCTTCCGCCAGCGTCAGTTCCTCGAAAGCAAAGCCGGCATCAGAAAGCGAACGGCGGACCGTCTCGCCATGGCTCGCCAGCGCACTCGGCACGGACACAAGCAAGGCACGCTTAGGGCGTCCGACGGCGGAGCTCAGCATACGGGAAAGCTCGTCGAGCGCACCGAAACCGACACGATAGTCGATACTTCGGCTCGAAAGATTGATGAGTTGACGGCGGATCATAGCAGGCCACGCTCCAAAAGCATCTCGGCACAGGAATACGAAACGTCCTGAAAAGACTTACCGCGAATATCGATGGTGATATCCGCGGCCTTACGGTAAAGAGGGCGACGATGTTCGAGCAGACGCGCGGCATGCTCAGGCGAACGAAAGTCGGGGCGGGTATCGGACCGTCTGATCTGACGCATCGAGTCGGAAAAATCGCCTTCGAGGTACACGCAGGTTCCCATCTCGTGCATCAGGTCGATGTTGCGCGGCGTCTCCACGATGCCACCCCCGCACGAGACGAGCAGGCTTCGATCGTGACGAAGCGATTCGAGCGCCGCGGTCTCCAGCTCGCGAAAGCGCTGCTCGCCCTCGGTCTCAAACAGATCGGTGACCGATTTGCCCGAGCGCCGCACGACCAGGCGATCGGTATCGACAAAACGACGCTTGAACATGCCACCGAGATTGCGAGCGAGCGTCGACTTGCCGGCACCCAGAAAGCCGATAAAAAAGATATGGTCGCAACCGTGCTTGGAAATCGGAGGCATGGGGCCTTACTCCTCGCAGGTAAGGTCGCGCAGGGCCCGGCGTTCGAAGATGCGGAAGATCTGGGTATACCAGAGATCCTGCGTCGCCTGCGGTTTGACCAGAATGGTATCGACGCCGGCGAAATTGCCCGACCACACATCCGTGTAAAGCTGGTCGCCGATAAGCACCGCCTCGTCCCGCGTGGCGCCCAACCGCTTGAGGCCTGCTTTGAGCGCAAAGGGAGCAGGCTTCATGGCGTGGCTGATGGCCTGAAGGCCCAGTTCGCGCGCGCTGGCCATAACCTGGTCGCGATGCCAGTTGTTGGAGACCATGCACAGCTTGAAACCATGCGCGCGAGCATCATCAAGCCAGGCGGCCACAGCGTCGGGCACGACCTCGGTGTCGCGCGGCACCAACGTGTTGTCGCGATCGAGCAGGATGGCGCGCTTGCCGTCCGCCCAAAGCGTATCAAGGTCGATCCTGTCGACCGATGCCACATATCGTTCGGGGCTGAAAATCCTCATAGTCTAGCTCCAGGACTGCTGATGCTCTTCGTAGGTTTGGGAGAAATGCTCCTCATCCTGCGTGATATAGAAATACAGGTCGTCCGAATCCGTCGGCTCAAGCGTGGCCTTGATGGCCTCGATCGAAGGCGAGCAGATCGGCGTGGGCGGAAGGCCCTCATGTTTATAGGTGTTATAGGGGCTATCGCTCTGCAGGTCGTCGGCTGTGACCTCGCCGCCCGTGACATACATCATCGTGGCGTCGGAGTTGAGATAGCGCTGTCCGTCGAGCTTGCCGGCCAAACGGTTGTAGAAGACCGAGGCCACATGGGCGCGCTGCTCGGCATTGAGCCCCTCGCGCTCCACGATCGAGGCCAGGTTGATGATGTCGTAATCGCTCATCTGGACGCCGTAGCGCTCCATGATCTTGGCCTCGCAGCCAGCAAAATCAAGGGATGCGTACTCGGTCTGGTACTGATCGAGCATGGCACGGATCACCTTGTCCGCCGTGGGCTTGCTGCCCAGATTATAGGTCTTGGGGCACAGGAAACCCTCGAGCGAGTCGTCGGTCACGCCCTCAAGAAACGGGTAGTCCTTTACATAGTTGGACGCTTTGGCCTGGTTGATGAAGTCATCTTCGCTGATGCTGCTATAGGCCTTGGCAACCAACGCGGCAGTTTGCTTTACGGTGAGGCCCTCGGGGATCGTCAGGCCATCCGAGCCGGCATTGGGCCCTTCCATAAGCTGCTGAACCACTTTGGAGGCATCCATGCCCGTCGTAAAGCTGTACGTGCCGGGCTTGAGCGACATGTCGGCATTGAGCTTCTTAACCGCCGCATAGTAATCCTTGGGGTTCTCGACCACGTGCTTCTCGGAGAGCAGCGAAGCGATCGTGTCACCGCTCGCGCCGTCGGGAATCGTAACCGTGACCGTCTGGCCGGCTGCCACACTCGAGTCGCCGCCGCCAAAGAGAGACTTGACGGCCGGAACGGCAAAGATAAGAACCAGAGCCACGACGAGAACGGCCGCAACGCCCCCGACGATCAACGGTAGCGGGGACTTTTTTTGCGGCGCCCGACGAGCCCTTGCGGACGGAGCGTTATAGCTCGACCGCGTCGCAGGGGACACGGTACGCGCCGAAGCATTTCGCTGCGTCGGACGAGCAGCCCCCGCGGGCGTCGCGGCGCGACGAGCGGTGGGCTGGGCCGGACACGAGCCGCGGGAGCCCGAAGGCATCGCGCCTCCCGGCTGCTTGAAGCGCTTGCCCGCCGGAGTCGAAGAACGCGGGGTCGGCTGCTGCGCATGTGAGCGCGGATCCATATGAGAGGACATAGCGGTTAACCCTCCTGGTTCTGACGGTCAAGCCATGATTGTAAAAACAAGCTGGCGGCGATCATATCGACCTTGCCTCGCATCTGCTTCTCGTTGAGCCCCTGCTCGCGCAGAATCCGCTTGGCTTCAGCCGAACTCAAGCGCTCATCCTCGAACTCAAGGGGAAGGCTGAGCTCGTCGGCGATCTTGGAAGCGACAGCGGCGACGCGCTCGGCCTGAGGGCCGGGTTCACCCGACATGGTGAGCGGACGCCCGCTCACCAGGATGTCGGGCTCATAGTCCTCGACCAGATAGCGGAAGCTCTTGGCCATCCCCGTGACTTCCGCCGCAGGAAGCACCTTGACAGGCATCGCCACCCGTCCATCGCGGCTCGAGACCGCGATGCCGATCCTGGTCTCCCCTATGTCGAGCGCGAGCGCAACCACTGAGCGCCCTAGCAGCCGAGCGCAGACTTGGCCGCGCTGAGCGCGTCGGCGATACCGGCGGCGTTCTTGCCACCCGCCTGAGCCATATTGGGACGACCGCCGCCGCGACCGTCGACAAAACCAGCGATCTGCTTGATCACGTTGCCGGCGTGGAAACCGGCAGCGACGGCCTCGTCATTGGCGGCCGCAAGCAGCGCCGGGGTGCCCTTCTCGGTCACGCTGGCGATAACGCAGGCCACAGGACCCAAGACCTTCTGGTGCACGGTGTCCCAGACGTTGCGCAGATCGGCAGCCTCAAGACCCTGCAGCTCGGCAACGACGAGCTTATAGCCGTTCGCGTCGAGCGCCCCCTCGATAGCGCCGGAGATGGCATCAGACGAACCGCCGGTGAGGGCCTTCTTGAGCTTGACGGACGTGTCGCGCAGCTCAGCCTGCAGGTTGGCGACGCGTGCGGGAACCTCGTCCACGCGACACTTAAGCTGGGCGGCCGCGGCATCGACGAGCGCGAGGCGATCAGCCATGTAGTCGAGCGCACCCTTGGAGGTCACGGCATCGATACGGCGGACGTTGGAACCGGTGGAAGACTCGGACACGATCTTGAACAGACCGATCTCGGCGGTGTTGGCGGCATGCGTGCCACCGCAGAGCTCGCGCGAGAACGGCTTGTCCTCGGCACCCACGGAGACGACGCGCACGACATCGCCGTACTTCTCGCCAAACAGGGCGACGGCGCCGGCGGCCTTGGCCTCCTCGATGCCCATGACGCGGGTCACGACAGGCTTGGAAGCGAAGATCTCACGGTTGACAAGGTTCTCGACGGCGGTGAGCTGCTCGTCCGTCAGGGCCTCGAAGTGCGTGAAGTCGAAGCGCAGATGCTCGGGCGTCACCAAAGAGCCGGCCTGCGAGACATGCTCGCCCAGGACCTGCTTAAGGGCGGCATCGAGCAGGTGCGTGGCGGTATGGTTGCGGCGCAAAAAGCCGCGACGCTCGGCATCGATGGCAGCGGCGACGGTATCGCCAACGTGAAGCTCGCCCTCGGTGACGGTGGCCACATGGGCGAAAAGGCCGTTGTGGTTCTTGGTATCCGTAACGGCAACCCTAACGTCGGAGCCGGTCAGCTCGCCGGCATCGCCCTGCTGACCGCCCATCTCGGCATAGAACGGGGTGCGGTCGAGCACGACCTCGACCGCATCACCGGCCGTAGCGCTCTCGACGGAGGCTCCGTCGACGACGATGGCTGCAACCTTGGCACCCTCGAGCACATCGTGATCATAGCCATCGAACTCCGTGGCGGCCACCTTGTCCGAAAGCTCGACCCATACGTCGTTAAAGGAACCCCAGGCATCGCCCTTGGCGTTGGCGCGGGCACGGGCCTTCTGATCCTCCATGCAGGAGGTAAAGCCGTCCATATCGACGTCGTGGCCGGCACCACCGGCGATCTCGACCGTCAAGTCGATGGGGAAACCGAACGTATCGTGCAGCTTGAAGGCCACATCGCCCGACAGCACCTCGCCCGCGGAAAGGGAGGCCAACGCCTCGTCCAGGTACACGCGGCCGTTATCGAGCGTGGTGGAGAAGCGCTCCTCCTCGGAGGCGACGATGCCCTTGACGAGAGCAACGTTCTTGAGCAGCTCGGGATAGGCCTCGCCCATCTGGTTGTTGACCTCATCGATGAACTTGGTGAGGAAGGCGCCCTCGATGCCAAGCAGGCGACCGTGGAACACGGCGCGGCGCAGCAGGCGACGCAGCACGTACTCACGGCCCTCGTTGCCGGGTAGGATGCCGTCGGAGATCATGAAGTCGACCGCACGCGCGTGGTCGGCGATGATGCGAAGGCTGCGGCTGGCGCCCGCATAATCATCGGCAACATAGGTCTTGCCGCTGATCTGCTCACCGAGCTTGATGAGGTTCTGCATGAGGTCGCCGTCGTAGTTGGCGCTCTTGTGCTGCATGATGGCAGCCATGCGCTCCAGGCCCATGCCGGTATCGAGGTTGCGATGGGGCAGCTCGGGCATGGAACCGTCCTCCTGGCGATCATATTGGGTGAACACGAGATTCCAGAACTCAAGGAAGCGGTCGCAGTCGCAGCCAGGCTTGCAGTCGGGCTTGCCGCAACCGACCTCCTCACCCTGATCGAAATAGATCTCGGAGCACGGACCGCAAGGGCCGGTCGGGCCGGCGGCCCAGAAATTGTCGTCCTCGCCCAGGCGCGAGATATGGTCCTCGGCCACACCAAGGGAGCGCCATACATCATGGGTCTCATCGTCATCGGTGAAGACGGTGAAGTACAAACGATCGAGCGGAAGCTTGAACTCCTTGGTGATGAGCTCGAACGCCCAGGCGCAGGCCTGCTGCTTCGAGACGCCGCCGAACGAGAAATCGCCGAGCATCTCGAAGAACGAGAGATGGCGGCCGTCCTCGCCGATGCAGTCGATATCGTTGGTGCGCACGCACTTCTGGCATGAGCACGCACCGATCTCCTTCATGGTCTTCTTGCCCTGGTAATACTCCTTGAACTGGTTCATGCCGGCGTTGGCGAGCAGCAGCGAAGGATCGTCGGGCACGAGCGACGAAGAGGAATAGAGCTTGAGACCGCGCTCCTCAAAGAAGTTAAGAAACTTGGAGCGGATCTCGGCGGTGGTCATCGACGGAAAGTCTGCACTCATAGTTGGAGAATCTCCCATGCATACAAATCGGTACATTCAAACGCATAGATGATACCATCCCACGGCGTCGCCGCAAAAAAGAGGGCCGCCTCACGACGACCCTTCAGCGAAAGTGCATGTTAGCATGTGCGATGGCTACTGTGAATCGTCGCCCTCATCCATCGACCCGTCGATGCCGGTATCGGAATCTTTATCGGACCCGTCATCGTCATCATGGATAAACGGATTTTTGAACAAACCGGAGGCGTCTGGTTGCAGACCGGCGAGCTTGAGCCAAGGGTTGTCGAGCTCGGGCTTGGGCATAGCCTCGCCCTTGGGTGCCGCCTCGTTATCGATCAGCTCCGACTCATACACAAAAGAATCGTCGCCCAGGGCATCGTAGGCGGCGACGGGCTTTCCCTCGGCATCATGGAACGGCGTGCCCTTGAATAGGGCACCGTCGTACGCGACGATCTGTCGGTCGGTATCGGTCTCGAAGTAATAGACGAAAATGCCCTTGAGCGCGGCACACAACGGAATGGCGACAACCATGCCGATGGGCCCCATGAGGGCAGAGCCGATGACGAGCGCCGTTAAGCTCATGGCCGGATGCACCTGCACGGAGCTCTGCATGACCTTGGGCGACACGACGTTATCGGTCACGTTTTGCGCGACCATGGTCACCACGAGCGTCCACAGGGCCAGCATCGGGCTGAACATGAAAGCGAGCACCGTGGCGATCGCGGCGCTGATCCACGGTCCCACGACCGGGACAAGATGCATGATGCCGGTAAAGATCGCCATAAGGGCTGCATACGGATGACCGATGATCAAAAAACCGATATAGGCGAACACGCCGCCGCAGATCGACGTGATGACCATGCCGCGCATATAGCCGCCCACCGAGCGCGAAAGGATGGCGACCATAAAACGATACGACGTCTCCTTCTCGCCCCCGATGATGGTGCACACCTCGCGATGGATGCGCGGGTAGTCACAAGCAAGCCAGTAAGCCAGAACCAGGCCCAAAAAGATCACGAACAGCTGCGAGGCCATGCTCGACACAAAGGGAAACACACCTCGCCCCAGCTCACCGGCCAGCTGGGTGACATAGCGCGAAGCCACCGAGACGAGAGACGTCAGGTTGGTATCGAAATAATCCTTGAGCGGCGAGGTCTTGATCGATTTAAAACGAGACACGAGCTCGTTGATATCGTTGCCCGCGACACGGAGCTGTTCGGGAAGACGGGTGAGCACCTCCATGATCTGGCCGAACAGGATCGGTGACAGGATGCACAGTGCTCCCACGATAACGGCGACGACGACCACGAGGGCAACAAGTGCACCCGCGCCGCGGGGAACGCCTTTGTGCTCGAGGGCGTTGACGATCGGCGACATCACAAACGCGATGATGGAGCCGACGGCGAGAAACTCGACCACGGGGGCAAGGATACCCATCACGTTGAGAATCGCCGCGGCGATCACGATAAGACCGACGATACCCCAGATCCGGAGCACTGCGATGCGCGTGTCGCGCAGGGTTCGGTCGGTGGTATAGGGGGCGTCTTGGCTCATGAGCGCGACATCACTCCGTCGGGGTCGATCTTGTCCTGAATCTTTTTGAGGGTACGGCGCAGCAAGCGCGAAACCTGCACCTGCGAGATACCGAGTTTCTTTGCGATCTCTATCTGGGTCATGCCCTGAATGAAGCGCAGCTCGATCACCTCGCGCTCACGCGGGGTGAAGTCGCGAATGGCATCCTCGATCACCAAGCGGTCGTCGGTGAAGTCGAGCTCGTTGTCATCATCGGCATAGCGGTCCAAAATCGAGGGGGCGTCATCCGAATCGGAGTTGCCGGGCGCCTCGATAGGAACCGAGCTGTAGGCCGAGGAGGACTCCATGGCCTCGAGGACCTCGTCGACCGTAACACCCAGATACTCCGCGATCTCCTCGACTTTGGGGGAACGCTGCAGCTGGTTGGTGAGGGTATCCGTAGCCTGATTGACCTTGGCCGAGAGCTCTTGGAGACGGCGCGGCACGCGCACACTCCACCCCTTATCGCGAAAATGGCGCTTAATCTCGCCCATGATAGTGGGCGTCGCGTAGGTGGTGAACTCGAGACCGCGCGAGGGATCAAAGCGATCGATCGCCTTGAGCAGGCCAAGATAGCCAACCTGCATGAGGTCATCGAGCGGCTCGCCGCGATTTTTGAACTTGTTGGCCAAGAACCTCACCAGGTTCATGTGGGACATCACGAGCTGCTCGCGCGCGTCCTGGTCGCCTTCTTCTTTGAACCGACGAAACAGCTCATGGGTTTTCTCTTTGTCCCAAGCGGTCTTGCCGCTCCGGGAAATATCGGCCATATCAGACATCCGCCTTGAGTTGCAGGGTGAGGGTAAGCGGCGAGGCGGTCTTCTCGTACGAATCGCACACGCTCTTGAGAATGAGCTCGGCATACGCCGCCGTCTGAGGATCAGACTCCCGAGCATCCGCGCCGTCAAATGAGAAAAACATGCCCACGTGCTGGGCGTCGACTTCGAAATCGATCGTAGCGGGAGCATCGGGCGCGGCGGAGCAGGCATAGATAAAGGCCTCCTCGGCCGCCATACGGATATCCTCCACGCGGTCCACCGACATGTTGGACAGCATGGCGACGTTGGCAGCTGTCATGCGCACCAAACGGGCCAGATGGGGATCGGCCGCCACGGTCAACGATATGGGGCAGCTATCGAGACTACTCATGGGTACCCTCCTGGGAATCATCGCAGGAATCATAGGTGTAATAACGCTTGGTGGCAGCAGGCTCAGCAGCCGAAGCCCCATCGGACTCGGAACCATCTAAGACAACCGTGCGTTCGATGGGAGCATCGGGAGCCTCGAGCTCCTCGCGGGCCGCCGCAAGTTTGCGACCCGCATCGGCGGCCGGAGCCTTGACCTTGTCGATAAGCTTCTGAACGGCCCCCGCGGCCGAGTCGGTCACGCTCGAGACGGCGTTGCTGGCGTCAGCCATGCTGCCGGTCACCGAGGAGATGTCGCGAACCACGCCCTCGATCTCGACCAGATTTGATGTCAGGGCATCGACGGCCGTCTTGCTTGACGCGAGGATGGGCTCGACCTGGCCAAGCGCGGGCATGAGCTCGTCGACTGCGCCGTCGAGCTTGGCCACAATGGGCTGCGCTTCGGCAAGCGTGTTGTTAAGGTCGCCGACGGTCTTGTCGAGCGAGGTGACGACGTCGCGGGTTTTGCGAAGCGTGAGCGCGAGCTCGACAACGGCCCAGACGCCGGCGACGACGAGCACGATTAGGGCGATGGTGATGGGATCCATGCTGCCTCCCAAACATTAGGAATCTTTAGACAAACAAGCCTATGGTACCCAAAAACGAGCGCGGTTTGCGCCCGGACAGCTACCACACAGCTACGCTACTCCTCCGTCTGAGGCGCCTTGCCGCTGCGGTCGCGCGCCGACTGCTCGACACGCCACTCCTCCCAGCCGCGTCCCGCCGGCTTCCAAAAGGCGCCCCGTTCCAAACCCTCGGGCAGATAGCGCTGCTCGACCCACCCTTCCGGATAGTCATGCGGATACTTGTACACGCCGTATTCATCCGAGCCGGGACGATGGCGATCGCGCAGATAACTCGGGACCTCGCGCAGACCGCTCGAGTGGATATCGGCCAGCGCGGCATCGATCGAGGCCTCGCACGCGTTGGATTTGGGGGCAAGGCACACGTAGAGTGCCGCCTGCGCGAGGTTGATGCGGCATTCGGGATACCCGATGGCCTCAGCGGACTTAAAGGCCGCGTGGGCCACAAGCAACGCCTGCGGATCCGCATTGCCCACGTCCTCGCTGGCATGGATCATGATGCGCCGAGCGATGAACTTGGGGTCCTCACCCGCATCGATCATGCGCGCCAGCCAATAGACGGTGGCGTCTGGATCGCTGCCGCGCATGGATTTGATGAACGCCGAGATGATGTCGTAGTGCATGTCGCCGTTCTTGTCGTACGTAAAGCCACGCCGCGGGTTGGCGATCTTCACATCATCCACGGTGATAACGTACGGATCACCCGGCGCAGGGACGGGCACGCCATCGGTGTCAGGACGGGTGACGGCGATCTCGCTCGCCAGCTCCAACGTGGTCAGGGCCGAGCGGGCATCCCCCGCCGCAAGCGTGCAAATGGTCTTTACGACCTCATCGTCAGCTGCAAACTTGCCATCAAGCCCCCGGGGCGACGTGAGGGCACGCCGGATCAACACCGCGATATCCTCGTCCTTAAGATGCTCAAGTTCCACCACGCGTCCACGGGACAGCAGGGCGGAGTTGACCTCGAAGTAAGGGTTCTCGGTCGTGGCGCCGATCATGACGACGGTTCGGTTCTCGACCGCGTGCAGCAAAGCATCTTGCTGCGATTTAGAGAAGCGATGGATCTCGTCGATAAAGAGAATCGTGCGGCGGTCATAGGTGTTGAGGCGGGTTTTGGCCTCATCGATCACGCGTCGAAGGTCCTTGACCGTTCCCGTAACGGCGCTGACCTCGACAAACTCGCTCTTGGTATGGTTGGCGATGATATGGGCGAGGGTGGTCTTGCCCGTACCGGCCGGCCCATAGAGAATCACGCTCGACAGCACATCATGCTCGATTGCCGCCCGCAGCCATGACCCGCGGCCGACGGCCTTTTGCTGTCCCACATACTCATCGAGCGTAGTAGGCCTCATGCGCACGGCGAGCGGCGCGTTGTCAAAGGAGCGCTTGCGCGTTGCCTCGGAAAACAGATCGTCCATACCTATCCCATGTTTTGTGCTTGCTTCTTCAGCATTATAGCGAACTACCGTTCGTTAATATAGGTACGCTGTCTAAATGTAGGGACATCGAACAGCTTGGTCACCAACTCAATGAAGTAATCGTCGGTCATGCTGGAGATATAGTCGACGACGGTCTGATCGAGATCGTCCTGCCATTCGTAGCGGCGGCCATAGAAGGAAAGCTGCTCCTCGATGCGTTTGACATGATGCTTGAAGATGTAGGCGTTCTCGTCGCCCGCACGCAGGTCGTCCAGGCAACGGTCGTACAGGAGCTCGAAGGCCTCCCGAAGCTCTTGGGCGCAGACCCCCTCGATACCGCCGGCATCATAGATCTTAAGGTAGTTCTCGCGTTTAGCCCGTCGGATCTCCTCGAACAGATCCGCGCTCATCTCGATGCGGTCGCGGCCGTAGCTGTGCTCGACGATATCGGCCGAAGCGTGCGTGAGGATCCAGGTATTGTATCGTCCGCCCAACCCGTCATCGAAGGCATCGTCGGCAAGCAGGCCCGCCGCGATGGCGTCTTGGCGATCGCGCCCCACGTAGGCCAAGATGTCGGCGATGCGCACCACGCAGCCCTCGAGCGTCATGGGGCGCAGATGGGCGATGGCGTCGGGGCCTTTCGACAGACACGATGCCACGGCCTCGTCCAGGTCGTCGAACCCGGTCGCATCGGACAGTTCAAAAACCTGCTGCTCATACTCGCCGTTATGGCATAGGACCCCATCGAGCGTCTGCAGGGCCAGATTGCGCCCATAGAGCACGTCGAGCACGCGAACCGACTGCACGTTATGGAAAAAGAACCGACCGCAACGCTCGTGGTAGATATCGTTGAGAAACCGCTCACCGGCATGGCCGAACGGCGTATGGCCCAGATCGTGTCCCAGGCCGATCGCCTCGATCAGATCGCAGTTGAGACCAAGGGCGGCACCGATATCGCGGGCGATGCGTGCCACGAGCTGCACATGCAGACCGCGGCGCGAAAGGTCATCGTTGCTGCGAAAGCTGAACACCTGGGTTTTACCCGCATAGCGCGCATAGGCCGGCAGATGCAGGATTTTCTCGGTGTCGCGCACGAAGGCAGGACGCCACAAGGTGGCGATGTCGGACGCTCGCCCCACGCGACGAAGGGCGTCCGCATCATCGCAACGAAAGGGATTGTGCCAACCGTCGGCCCGATCTCGGGCGATGCGCTCCGCCAGCTGAGCGGACGGGGCTGCGGGAATGCGATCCATGCGGGCGCGGATCGCATTGGCATCATGGACACCCATAGCGGCTCCTTTCGGTCACGCTGCCGCCAACCGTCAGCCCAGGACATGAACAAACACGGCAAAACTCGGCACCAAAAACGGAAGAAGCGGAAGCGAGCGACGGTGCATGAGCAGACAGGTGGCGGCAAGCAGCAATAATGCCAGGGCAAATCCCAGCATAGCGCTCAGAGGATTGAAAATGACCAACGAAACCAGCGCCTTAAGATCACCAAGGCCCAGTCCGGCCGAACCGCGGTACGCACGCCACACAACCTCGAGAAGCAGGAGCAGACAAATCAACACAAAGGCGATCGCCGCATGCCGAGCCAGCCGTAACGGTCCCCCGTCGATCCAGACGGACAGCACGGAGCAAAGGGCGCAGGCAAGGGCAAGCACGTTGGGAAAGCGTCGCTCGCGGGCATCGATCAGCGCGGCCACAACCAGCAGCAACCAAAACAGGACATCCACGTCGAACGCCTCCTGACTATCCGACCACCGCGATCGAAACGATACGGTCTACTTGGCGCCTTCCATGACCTCATCGAGGGTGACGCTCACCGCATGCTGCGTGGGCACCCAGTCGACCTTGAGGAACAAGGCAGCCACCGTGATGGGGATATAACTGAACATGAAGATCGGAAAGGTGAAGAGGTTGGTCACCAAACGCCATTTTTGCTGGCAGTGGATATGTTTGAACTCGAAAATGGTGGTGAGCAGCGCCAGCATGAAGAAGGTGAGATACATGCTGGCGAAGGTCATGATGAGCGAGGCCACGCATGACTGCATCTCGACCTCGGTCGCCAAAAAACCATGCGAGAGCCCACCGACGATCAAAAACGTGGCGTTGGCAAGCATCGAGATGAGCGATAGCAGCATACCCGGCGCGATGGTCATGAACATATCGTAGGCGGCGAAGCGACGGTAACGGAACGTCGACTTGACCAGGTGCTTGCCATACGTAAAGAACACCTGGTAGAAGCCCTTGGTCCAACGCATACGCTGCTTCCATGACGCCTTGAAGGTCACGGGCTGCTCGTCAAAGAACTCGGCGGGGGCGTAACCGATACGGATGCCATGGATGGCACAGAACGTGGTGAACTGGATATCCTCGGTCAGCGTATGGAACTGCCAGCCGTGCATGCCCTCGATAACATGGGCCGAGATAAGGTAGCCGGACCCCGAAACCGCGCACGACGTATGGCAGATGGAGCGGGCGTTATTGAGAAAACGGGCCTCGCGCAGGTACCAGGTGGCGTTGGCCGAGCTGATCCACGAGCTGCCGAAATTCTTGGAGTTACGGTAGCTCGTGACCACCATATAGCCCTGATCGAACGCATCGTTCATTTTGGTCACGTAATCGCGCGAGATCACGTTGTCGGCATCGAAGATAAAGTAGCCCTCGTAGCGGCCCGGGTACTCTTTGAGAATACGATCGAACCCGTAGTCCATGACCCAGCTCTTGCCCTTGCGCGCCAGATCGTTGCGCTCGTAGACGATGGCGCCGGCCTCGCGGGCCAGACGCGCCGTATCGTCGGTGCAGGCGTCGGCAACGACGAAGACGTCGATCAGCTCCGCAGGGTAATCCTGGTCCTTGATCGAACGGACAAGGTTGGCGATCACGGCTTCCTCGTTGTGCGCGGCCACAAAGAAGGCATAGCGATGAAGCTTCTTGGCCCGCGGTGGGGCGACCTCGCCGCGCAGGGCACCGATGATAAAGAACACGCCCTGGTAGAGAAAACAGAGCGTTAGCAACGTAATGACGATCTGGTTAAAGACCACGATAGGCGTGGTCTCAGAGAAATACTGTTGCAGGATAGCGAGCATGCCGGCTCCCGTACGTGGCGAATCGAAACAAAAGGCAGTGTAGCGCAGGCGACACCCGCAGCGAAAAAACACACGAACTGGTCCCAAAGTGATCCCAAAGTGCCAGGGGAAAAGGGATCAGTGGTCCCAAAGTGCCAGGGGCTTTGGGACCAGGTTAGTCTAGGAGACCGAGCTGGGGGACGATCTGCTCGCCCGCCGCCGTGCGGCCGAGCGAGCGCGGCGCAAGCTCGTCGAGCGCCGCGGCAAGATCCCAAGGCAGCTCGTCACGGCATTCGATGCGCTCCCCCGTCATCGGGTGATCGAACGCCACACGCCATGAATGCAGAAACTGACGCGTCAGGCCCAAGTCCAAACGCTCATCCGCTCGCCCATACAGCGGGTCGCCCACGCAAGGATGGTTGATATGACGCATGTGAACGCGAATCTGGTGCGTGCGCCCCGTATACAGATGGCACTCGACGAGCGTGTAGCCATCGTCCCGACGTTCGGCATCGAAACGCTCGAGCACCCGAAACGTCGTGATGGCCTGCCGGGCAAACGGATCGTCCGATACCGCCATCTTCACCCGATCGCGCGTGGAGCGGGCGATACCGGTGTTGATGGTTCCCTCATCCATGGCGATATGGCCCTGGACGAGCGTGATATAGCGCCGATCAAGCGTGCGGGTGCGGATGAGGTTTTGCAGGGCCCGCTGTGTATCGTCGTCCTTGGCGGCGAGCATAAGACCCGAGGTATCACGATCCAGGCGGTGCACGATTCCGGGACGGTCCTCCCCCTGCACCGTGCCCAGATGATCCAGGCCACAATGATAGACAAGCGCGTTGGCAAGCGTGCCTGACTCATGTCCGTGGGCCGGATGGCATACCAGCCCACGCTGCTTGGAAAGGACGATCAGGTACTCGTCCTCATAGCGGATATCCAGCGGAATAGGCTCGCCGACGACCTCGGAGAAGTCGTGCGGCTCGGGCAGCTCGACGGAGATGCGGTCCCCGGCACGTACGGCATACTTTTTGGACAGGCAGGTCTCGCCGTTGACCGACACCGCACCGCCCTCGATCAGGTGCGCACAAGCCGAGCGCGTGGGACACGAATCGTTGGACCCCAAAAAGGCGTCGAGGCGAACGCCGGCATCGCTACCATCGACCAGAATATGGATATCGGCCATTATCGCTCGCCCCTCTCGCGCATCTTTTTAGCGCGTTCGCCCCGCTTCTTGGCACGACGTGCCGCATGAGCTTCATCGCGTGCATTGAGCTCGGCCGTAGCATCGACATGTTGCACCGCGGGCGACAGGAAGATATAGCCCGCAAAGGCGATAACGACACCGCAGGTGATGGCGATATCGGCGATATTGAAGACGGGAAAGTCGATGAAGGTCGTAGCGATGAAATCCGTCACATAGCCCAAAACCAGGCGATCGATGGCGTTGCCGACGGCGCCGCCGCACACCAGGGCAAGACCTGCAACCTCGGTGCGCGACAGCTCGGGCGACTTGGCAAGATAACCCACGACGGCCGCCACCACCGCAACGGCCAACACAACGAAAAGGATCCCATGACCCTCGCCGAAACTGAAGGCAGCGCCGGTGTTGCGCACGAACGTAACGTCCAGCACACCGGGGATCACCGTGACATGCAGGCTTTCACCCGAAGCGCGCACAGCAAGCTTGGACAGCTGATCGAGCAACAGCACCAGACAGGCGATACCGCCCACAACCCTCAGACGCCATGCCCTGCTCGGCGTCATCTCCTTGCCATCCCGCGCCATGCGACCTCCCTATACCATCGTTTCAATCTTTGTAACGATAGCAAAAGATGGGCACCCCGATAATCAAGGCACCCATCTCTACAGAACCTCGCAAAGCGAAGCTATGTCACCTAAACGCTAGGCAAGAGCCTCGGCGCAGCGCTTGCAGATATGCGCATGACCGTTGTACTCGCCCACCGTGGTGCGGTAGTTCCAGCAGCGGTCGCAGCACTCACCCTCGGCCGCCTCGATGGTTGCGGAAAGCTCGTCGCCGCAGGTGAGCTCAACATCGGACACGATATAGAACTCGGCAAGGTCAACCGCCTTGTCGCCCGTGAGCAGCGCGTACATGTCGGCCGGTACGGTCGCCTTCACGCGAACCTGCTGGCTCTTGGTGAAGGTGCCGGCGGCACGGGCATCCTCGAGCGCCTTGGTGACGGCGCCGCGGAGCTCCAGCGAAGCCTCGAGCACACCCTCGAACTCATTGGCCTCATCGACGGTGATGGGCGAACGGTACCAATCGAGCAGGGCGGCGTACTTCTGGTGATCCACACAGCCGGCGGGTGCATAGGCCATGGCCTCGTCGACCGTGTAGGCCAGGATCGGCTGCAGGTCACGCATGAGCATGGAGAGCAGCTCCGCAACGACCGTCTGGGCGCTGCGGCGCGCGTGCGAACCGGGCTTCTCGCAGTACAGGCGATCCTTGAGCGCGTCGAGATAGACGTTGGAAAGCTCGGTCACCACGAAGTCGTAGAGCGCGCGGTAGGCGCGGTTGAACTCGTACTTGGCGTACGCATCATCGACCTCGGCCTGAACCTGCGTGAGGCGCGCGACCATAAGCTTGTCGAGCGGCAGCAGATCGGCAAAGGCGACACCGTCGGTCTCGGGCTCAAACTGGCCTTCGAGCTCGGAGAGCAAAAAGCGCAGCGTGTTGCGGAAACGGCGGTAGGCATCGGACGTGCGCGCGAGGATCTCATGGTCGATGGAAACGTCAGCCGAGGTATCGACCGAAGCGACCCACAGACGGATGATGTCGGCGCCCATCTCGTCGCAAACCTTGTTGGGATCGATGACGTTGCCGATGGACTTGGACATCTTGCGACCCTGGCCGTCAAGCGTGAAGCCCTGTGAGACGACTGCCTTGTACGGCGCGTGCCCGTTGGCGCCCACCGAGGTCAACAGCGAGCTCTGGAACCAGCCGCGATGCTGGTCAGAGCCCTCAAGGTAAACATCGGCCGGATACTTGAGCTCAGGGCGGAACTCGCACACGGCCTTCCAGGAGACGCCGGAATCCCACCAGACATCCAGGATGTCCTTATCGGCCTTGAGATGATGCCCACCGCACTTGGGGCAGGTGCAGGCATCGCCCAGATAGCTCTCGGGGGCATCGGTGAACCAGGCGTCGGAGCCCTTCTCGTGGAACAGCTTGATGACCGCGTCGAGTGTGGCGTCGTTCATGACCTTCTCGCCGCAATCGGCGCAGGTATAGCTGGGGATCGGCACGCCCCAGTTGCGCTGGCGCGAGATGCACCAGTCGGGACGCTGCTCGACCATGGCGCCGATACGGTTGGCGGCGTGGGCCGGATACCAGGTGACGTTGTCGCGGATCTCGCGTCCGGCCTGCTCGCGCAGGCCCGTCTTGTCCATGGAGACGAACCACTGGTCGGTGGCACGGAACAGCACCGGTTGCTTGCAGCGCCAGCAGTGCGGATAGCTGTGCGTGATCTTCTTCTCCATGACGAGCGTTCCACGCTCGCGGAGGAACTCGATGATGTGAGGGTTGGCCTCGTCGGTGTCCATGCCGCTGAAGGGACCACCGGTACCGAACGTGTCGCCGGTGTAGAACTTGCCGTCGTCGTCGACGGGCATGCACACGTCGGTGATGCCCTCTTTGAGGCAGGCGAAGTAGTCGTCGACGCCGTGACCGGGCGAGTTGTGGACGATACCGGTACCGTCATCGACACCCACGTAGTCGGCGAGCAGCGCCACGCCCTCGACACCGTCGAAGACCGGCTGCTTGTAATGGATGTGATGGAAGGTCTCGGCCGGCACCACATAGGGCTTGCCGTCGACCATGACCGGCGTGTAGTCCCAGCCAAACTCCTTGCAGCACTTGGGAGCAAGCGCCTCGAGCATGACCTCGGCACGGCCCTCGTGCTCGACGGCCACGTACGACTCGCCCGGCTTGAGCGAGACGGCCTGGTCGGAGGGAATCGTCCACGGGGTCGTCGTCCAGATGATGAAGTCGGCCGGGCCGTCGAAGCCCTCCAGACCGGCAGGCTTCGTGGTCATCTCAAAGCGCACGAAGATCGAGGGCGACGTCTCGTCGGAATACTCGATCTCGGCCTCCGCAAGCGCGGTGTGGCAATGCTTGCACCAGTGGACCGGCTTGTGTCCACGATAGATCATGCCCTTATCGAACATGGCCTTGAAGACCTCGATGTCGGCGGCGTCGTGCTGGTGATAGAGCGTCAGATAGGGATTGTCCCAATCGCCGAGCACGCCCAGACGGCGGAAACCGGCCTTCTGCAGCTCGATGTTCTCGACGGCGAACTCGTTGCACAGCTCGCGGATCTTGGCCGTAGGGGTCTGGTTGAACTTCTCGGTGCCAAGCTGGGTCTCGACCTTATGCTCGATCGGCTGACCGTGGCAGTCCCAACCGGGGACATACGGGGTCTCATAGCCCTGCATGGCCCAATAGCGGTTGATCATGTCCTTGGAGATCTTGTTCATGGCGTGGCCGATGTGAATCGGGCCGTTGGCGTACGGAGGACCGTCATGCAGCACGAACTTCTCGTGGCCCTCGTTCTTCTTCAGCAGCTGCTCGTAGACCTTGTTGTCCTGCCAGTCCTTGAGCCGCTTGGGCTCGGACTTGGAAAGACCGGCACGCATGGGAAAACCGGTCTTGGGCAGATTCATCGTCTGCTTGTACTCGTTTGCCACGGTACCCCTTTCTTGTCATGGGCGTCACCCGCCCGTCGGGCACCAAAAAAGCGCCCGTCCCTACAAGCTGGGACGAAGCGCCATAAAATAACAGGTCCAAAACCTGCCATGAGCTCTTCGCTTAACCACCCAGCTTAGATGCCCTCGCCCGCCTGCGCGCGCTCGCATCCATACTCGGCTGGCCTGTCTCGGCGACCATCCCGGCGACGTCTACTCGGATGACGCACGAGTCGCTTCGCGCCATCCTTTGGGGTCGCAGCTCCGGGGTGATTTTCATCGGACGCATACGCGGCTTCTCAGCAAATAACCGCTCTCTGTGGCATGCGCGGACCGATTACTCGTCCCCATCAACGCAACGCGAGTATGGTAGCACGCGAGACACGCTCATAAAACCTTGTAACGGCATTTCATAGATTTTAAAATCGCGCGCTTAACAAGCCCACGGGGGCGCAAAATACCAGAAGTCACTTTAGTTCATCAGAGAGAAAGGGGCCATATGCGCACCATCGGCATGAGCGATTACACCGTCGGAGAGGATTGCTTCAAAGAGCTGGGCGCCACCTTGGCCGAATATGGGGCAAAAAAGGTCGTCCTGATCGGCGGAAAGCGTGCACTCGCTGCCGCCGCCCCGCAGATCCGTCAGGCGCTCGAGGGGACCGACGTGCAGATCCTGACGGAGCACGTCTACGGCACCAACTCGACACGCGGCAACATCGCCAAGGTCGTCAACCTGCCCGAGGCGCAAGAGGCCGACGTGCTGATCGCCTGCGGCGGCGGCAAGGCCATCGACACGGTCAAGACCGCGGCCATCGAGCTCAAGAAGATCGTCTTTTCCGTGCCTACGATCTGCTCGAACTGCTCGGCCGCAACGGCTATCGCCGTCGTGTACAACGACGACGGCTCGCTCGAGGGTTACGCATACCCCAACTGCCCCGCGCATATCTTCATCAACCCCAAGATCATCGCCGAGGCTCCGGCAGAGTACTTCTGGGCCGGCGTGGGCGACGCCCTCTCCAAGCAACCCGAGGTCGAATACGCCACGAGCGCCGGCAACCTCGAGCATACCGCCGGCTTGGGCCTGGCTCTCGCCCACACCTGCTCCGAGCCGCTCTTCGAGTACGGCGTGCCCGGCCTCGAGGATGTCCGCAACAACCTCTCGAGCGATGCCGTCAAACAGATCGCCCTCGACATCGTGGTCAACACCGGTTACGTGTCAAACCTCACCAACCAGAACGACTACTATTTCAACTCGAGCGTCGCGCACGCGTTCTACAACGCGAGTTGCGCCATCCCGCGCGAGGGCACCTATCTGCACGGCCAGGTCGTGAGCCTAGGCGTGTTGGTGCTGTTTGCCTACACCGGCGACGAGGAGAACCTCAAGCGCTACGCCGCGTTCAACAAGCAGATGGGACTTCCCGTCACGCTTGCCGAGGTCGGTCTTTCGCTCGATGACATCCCCGCGCTGTGCGAGCACGCCCACGCCACCAATGAGTGGAAGCAGGGCAATCCCGAACCTTTCACGGACGACAAGTTCGCCGCCGCCATCAAAGCGGCAGATGCCTACGGTCAGACGCTCTAGCAACCGGTAGCAGCCAGTTGAAAGCGAGCGGCCTCCGTGCGTTTGTGCGTAGGCCGTTTTTTCATGCAGCAATCCCAAAGATCGGAAAACGCTCTCGAGCTCTTAACCGTCGAGCATATCGGCGCGAAAGGCGCTGGCGGGAATCACGCGATAGCCCCGCTCGATCGCCATTTGGGCAAAGACGCCGTTGCCTGCCGTCAACGATCCGCTGAACGTCCCGTCGTAGATGTGCCCCACGCCGCACGAGGGGCTGCGATCCTGCAGCACCACGAGTCCGATTTCATCGGGACCGCCCTGCTGCTCGCAGATATCGAGCGCGCGCCGCGCACCCATGCGAAACGCGCGGTACACCACGCGCCCTTCGCGATCGCGGACGACCCCGTCGACGATCTCGGCCGGCGTACGCGGCGTGGGAAGCCCGCCGAACACCTCGGGGCAAACCAGTACCACCTCGGTTCCCGTCTTCTCGCAAGCCTCCACGAGCGCCCGATGATAGTTGTCAAGCCCGTTGTACTTGCAATCCTCGCCCATCAGGCAGGCACTTACCACGATCTTCATTAAGGTCCCTCCGCTTCGATACACCAAAAAGGGCAGCCCCGTAGGGCCGCCCCAAACATTCAATGTGGCCGTCTCGCTACTGCTTAGGCATCAACGGATTCTCGCGCGTAAGGACGTTCATGAACTCCTCACCCGTGATGGTCTCCTTCTTGTACAGGTAGCGCGCCAGCTCATGCAGCTTGAACTTGTTCTCCTTCAAGATCTGCATCGCCCTGGCATGGGCGTCCTCGATCAGCTTGGCGACCACGGCATCAACGCGCTCGGCCGTGCCGGGAGCGCAGGTAAGCGAGGTGTCCTGGTTGAGATAGGCGTTCTGGACGGTGCCGAGCGCCATCATACCGAACTCATCGGACATACCGAAACGCGTCACCATGTTGCGGGCGAGCTTGGTGGCCTGCTCGATGTCGTTGGCGGCACCAGTGGTCATCTCGCCAAAGATGAGCTCCTCGGCGGCACGTCCACCGCAATAGACCGCCAGCTTGTCGAGCACCTCCTGTTTGGTGGTAAGGAAGCGCTCGTCCTCCTCGACCTGCATGGTATAGCCCAACGCTCCGCTCGTGCGGGGCACGATCGTGATCTTGGTGACCGGAGCCGACTGCTTTTGGCGCGCGGCGACGATCGCGTGGCCGATCTCGTGATAGCTCACGACCTGCTTCTCGTGGTCGGAAAGCACCGTGGACTTGCGTTGCTGGCCGGCGATAACGACCTCGACCGATTCCTCGAAATCGTCCTGGGTGGCGCGCTTGCGACCCTCGCGGACGGCGCGCAGGGCGCCCTCGTTGATGATATTGGCAAGGTCGGCACCCGAGGCGCCCGGCGTGGCGCGCGCGATGGCCGTGAGGTCGATCGGCGGCTGGGTCTTCACGTTTTTGGCATGAAGCTCAAGGATATTCTTGCGGCCGGTCAGGTCGGGCAGCTCGACGGGAATTCGGCGGTCGAAGCGCCCGGGGCGCAAAAGCGCCGGATCGAGGCTATCGGGGCGGTTGGTGGCAGCCAGAACGACGATACCTTTATGATTGTCGAAGCCGTCCATCTCGGTCAGAAGCTGGTTCAGGGTCTGCTCGCGCTCGTCGTTACCCGAGAAGCCGCCACCGTCGCGCTTCTTGCCGATGGTGTCGATCTCGTCGATAAAGACGATGCACGGGGCCTTCTCTTTGGCCTGCTTGAACAGGTCGCGTACCTTGGCGGCGCCGCGACCGACGAACATCTCGACGAATTCCGAACCGGAAATGCTAAAGAACGGCACGCCGGCCTCGCCGGCAACTGCCTTGGCGAGCAGGGTCTTGCCGGTACCCGGAGGTCCCACCAGAAGGGCACCGCGCGGCAGTTTGGCACCAATCTCCTCATAACGCTGCGGCTTCTCAAGAAAGTCGACGACCTCCTTGAGGGACTCCTTGGCCTCTTCCTGGCCGGCAACGTCTTTGAAGGTGACGCCCACGTCTTTGGAAGCGATCACGCGCGCGCCCGACTTGCCCAGGCCGCCGCCCGCGCCGCCAAAGCCGCCACCGAAGTTCATGGACGGTCCGTCCTCGCCCATCGCCTTTTTCATGCGGCGGTTGAGCCACCAGCCGATCAGGAAGAAGATCACCATGGGCAAGATAAGGGTGACCAGGTAATACGTCATCAGGCCCGAGTTCTTGTCGGGCACCACCGATTCGAGCGATGCGCCGGCATCGAGCACGCGATCGGTGAAGCCGGTATCGCTCGGCACACCCGTCGTCTTGTAGGCGATGCTATCGTCCTCGCCCTTCTTGGTGTAATAGATCGTATAGTCGTCCGTGTTGTACTGCACCTTGTCGACGCTCTTCTTGTCGAGCGCTTTGACAAAGGTGGAGTAATCGGTCTCCGTGATCTGCTGCGTCTGTCCGATATTGGGGAACAGGACGGTCGAGAGCACGAGGTAGACGACAAACGCGATAAGCACGTAGAGGATCATGTTCCTCCGGCGCTTGTGGTCATCCATCTCCATCTGCTTGAACTCCATCTATTGGGGTTGATAATGTCTTCAAGGATACCCAACCGCGGGCACGATAAACCGCGGACGCACCCGAAAGGACAGATATGGCATCTCTGGAAGTTGGAAAAGTCCAGATATATACCGGTGACGGCAAGGGAAAGACGACAGCCGCGCTGGGACTCGCCTTCCGCGCCATGGGATACGGACTCGATGTGTTGATGCTGCAGTTCGCCAAGAAGCTCCACTGCGCCGAGCATGACATGGCCGCGCGCACGGGTCTTGAGATCGTGCAGGCAACCCGCGACACGCCGGAGCAGTGTGCCCAGCAGATCATGGGGCTCGCACGCGAACGCATCGGTTCCGTGGACGTCCTGATCCTCGATGAGCTGGGCGAGGCCATGCGCCGCGGCTTTGTGACGCGCGCCGATATCGAGGCCCTTATAGCCGCCAAGCCGGCAACGACCGAGTTGGTCCTCACGGGTCGGGGGCTGCTGCCGCTCGCAGACCTCGCCGACCTGGTGACCGAGATGCGCCCCATCAAGCACTACTTTGACGAAGGGCTCCTAGCCCGCCCCGGCATCGAATACTGACCTGCAATTGGGGACGTAGCAAAACCGCAGGTGCGTCGAAAACGCAAACCGCTGTCACAGTTCCTGCATGGGCAGCCTCCAGCCCTTTGTCACGTTCTGGATAACCCATCGCCCAATACCGAGCAAACGCTCGATCTGCTTAACGGTGAGACCCTCTCGGCGTAATGTGATCAGGATGCGGTCTCGCTCGGGTCGTGGAAGCGCCTTGACGTCATCCAGCAAAACAGGCGCGATCAGGCTACGCGCGACATCAATACATTGCGAGTCAGAAACGAGCCAGCGCACTCCGCCCTCCAAAGGATACGCCCCCTCGCATTCGCGAAAATGATCCGCATAGCCCCGCGAACCGCCGATCAGCTCGAGAACCAATTCGGGATTGCAGAAGTCAAATGAATCGTAGCCCTTGATATAGGCAGAATAACTAGACCAACGATACGAATCAGCAGCTCCGTGCCCCGCCTTCACGGGATTCATGTGAATATAGTCTGCCAGAAGTATTGTCTGAATGTCAGTTTCAACGGAAACGCTGTGAAGCGAGCATACCGTTGCCACGGTGTAAAAACGTCTAACAGGCGCAAATCGCTGTCAGTCAACCTGTCACAAATCGCAGGTTAAAAAACCTGTCGTTTTGCTACGTCCCCAATCGCAGGCCGAGCCAGGTGCCGCGGTGGTGGTACCACACGAACAGGACCGCGGTGATGGTCCAGGTCACGGGATAGACCAGCAGCAACGTCTCGAGCGTATCGTTGATCGGCACGGCGACAAACACCCAGACGATACGCAGCACGCACGTGCCAAAGAGCGTCAAAAGCATCGGTTGCATGCTCACACCGGCCCCGCGGATCGAGCCCGACGAGTTCTCGATAATCGAGAAGATGGCATAGAACGGCGCGATGAACCGGATGATCGTGGCGGTATAGGAAGCGATCGACGCGTCATCGATAAAGAGGTGCGAGAGCGGATCGACAAAGGCCATCAGCAGCAGAGATATCGCGCCGATCACGGAAAACGACAGCACGAGCGAGGTATGGTAGCCCCGGCGCATGCGATCATAGTTGCGTGCGCCGAAATTTTGAGCCGAAAACGTGGTCATGGCAACGCCAAGCGCCTCGGTAACCATCCAGATGATGCCATCGAGCCGGCCCGACAGGCCCCAGGCCGTGGTGACATCGGCCCCAAAGGCATTGACGGCCACCTGGATGACGATGTTGCTCACGCTGTAGGCCGCCGACTGGATACCGAGCGGCAGGCCGCACGAGATCATGGAACGGCAGATCCTGCGGTCGATACCGAGACGGCGAAGATCGAGTCGCCAGGCGCCCTGCGCCTTCACGAGCCTCAGTACAATCAACGACGCGTTGCTGCAGATGGTAAGGGCCGTGGCGATACCGCACCCGAGGGCCTCGAGATGCAAGACGGCGACAAAGACCAAATCGAGCACCACGTTGACCGCACAGCCCGAGGCGATGATAAGCGCCGGACCCCGCGTGTCGCCCACGGCTCGCAGAAGAGCCGTGCCCATATTAAGGACGACGGCTGCGAACATCGCCGCAAAATAGCAGCGTGTATAGGCCACGGCCTCAGCCAAAAGCCCAGGCGGCGTGTTCATGGCGATAAGCATGGGCTTGGCAAGGACGACGCCCGCGACCGATAGCGCGATTCCGCCGACCAGGGCAAGCGTCATAGCCGTATGAATCGAGCGCGAAAGACGCTCATTATCGCGCTGACCGAAATACTGCCCCGTGATGACGGCACAGCCCGCACCGAGTCCGACACAAAACCCGACGCACAGCTCAGTCAGAACCATCGAAGCCTGAACGCCGCCCAGGGCCAACTTGCCGCCGAACTGCCCCACGATATAGGTACCGATAAGGGCATAGGCCTGCTGGAAAAACGAGCTGAAGAAAATCGGCACGCAAAGTGCGAGCAGCTGGCGCCATATGACACCTTGCGTCACATCGATCGATTCAGCGCGTGTTGCCATGCAGTTCCTTTCCCTCGTTCAAAGCCATGCGCATCCACTCGTCAGTGGTACAGACCGGGTTGATAATGGTACGCGTTGCTCATGTGCGGACACAACTGCCAAAACGCCACGGCGCTGGCGGCAGCAACGTTAAGCGAATCCACGCCGTGAGCCATCGGAATGCGGATCGCGCGGTCGCAGCCCTTGATGGTTTTGACCTTAAGGCCCGCCCCCTCGGTTCCCATGAAAATCGCAAGGCGCTCGATCTGCAAAAGTGCGGGATCGTCGAGCGAGACGGAGTCGTCGGTCAACGCCATGGCGGCACACGTGAACCCGGCATCGTGCAGACAGGCGAGTCCGTCGTGCGGCCACACCCGTGCCTCGCTACCGATACGCGTCCACGGCACCTGGAACACCGTTCCCATGCTCACGCGCACGGCACGACGGTAGAGCGGGTCGCAGCACGTGGGGCTCACCAAGATACCATCGACGTTGAGCGCCGCGGCCGAGCGAAAGATGGCACCGACGTTGGTGTGGTCCACGATGCCCTCGAGCACGCACACGCGCACCGGTCGATCCCCCGCCGCGTCGACCACACCGCGCAGAAACTCGTCAGCGGGAACCTGGCGGGGACGGCGAAACGCTGCCAGGGCGCCGCGCGTCACGTTGAAGCCCGTGAGCCGCTCCATAAGATCCATCGAGGACCCAAAGACGGGAATATCCCGATCCGGCCAGCGTCGATCGATCTCCGCGAACATCGGAGCCATGCTCTCGAGCCACTTCTCCCCCATCAAAAAGCTCAGCGGCTCATAGCCCGCCCGCACGGCACGTTCGATCACCTTGGCGCTCTCGGCGATAAAAATGCCCTTTTGCGGCTCCAGGACACAGCGCAGCTCGCGTTCCGTGAGCTTGGTATAGACCGCCAGGCGCTCATCCTCGAGCGAATCGATATGCTGGACGCAAACACCCATTAAAACTTGCCCGCGATCTTCTTGGCGGTGCGTTTGATATTGGCCGTCAGACCGCCAGCGGGATGCTCGGCCTCGTACGCGCGGCGCTTAGCGCGCTTGTCGTATTCGGAAACGATGATATCGCCGTACTCTTTCTCGAGCTTATCGAAAAACGCCACGGCGCCTTGAATCTCCTCGGCGGTCGGATGACCTTTCTGCACACCGCCCACCAGCTTGAAGGGCCCCCACGTGTCATAGCCCTCGCATCCGTAGACACCCATGAAGATCGCCTGCTTCATGCGGCAGATGCCGTCGATGTCCTTGCCGTACCACTTGTTCTTGCCGCCGTAGGTCATAAGGCCAAAAACCTTATCCTGCGGAGTGAGCACGTTGGACAGCACACGCGCCATGTCCTTGTCGATCTCGGAATAATAGATGCCCGTGGCCACGCCGATCAGATGGTACTCGGAAAGGTCGGGATATTCGTCTTTACCCAGCGCCTTGACGTCGAGCGTATCGACCTCGGGATGCGACTCGACGATAGCGTCGACGAGCTTCTTGGTGTTCCCGTGGTGACGGGACGCGTACAGGATGATGGTTCTCATGATGAGCCTTTCGAACAAGACGGGCCCCGCAGGGCCCGTCGAATCATGCTGATTGCTATGGTACCCGTCCAAGCAGGCATGCTATCCCATGACTCGGTGATAGGTAACGAACTCAAAACCGACACCCGCATCGCCCTCGCCCTCGGCAACCTCGTCGGAGTCGGACACCGTTGTGATCCGCCAGGCGGGGTCGCAATCGAGATTGGGGAAAAACGTATCGGAGTTGCGCAGGCAATGGTTCTTAGTTACGACGGCCTCGCTGCAAAACGGCAAAAGCTGCTCGTAGACTTTGCCGCCGCCCACAACCCATACCTCTTCATCGTGGGCCACGGCTTCAAGCGCCTCGGCAACCGAATGGACCGTCTCGATACCCGGGCGCGCAAAGAGCGGATCGCGGGTGAGCACCACGTTACGTCGGTTCTTGAGCGGCCGACCACCTGGGAAGCTCTCAAGCGTGCGCCGACCCATGAGCACCGTGTGGCCCGTGGTCTGTGCGACGAAATGACGCATATCTGCGCGATTGGCGACGACCATGCCGCCGTCGGCCCCGATACCCCAGTCGTCGCACACGGCGACGATCGCCTTGAGGTTCGGACGAGGTTCGATATCCATAAGCACTCCCTAAACCGCGATGGGTATATTGCGCACCTGCGGCCCGTGTTCGTAGCCCTCCACGATCAGGTCGTCGGTCGTGAACGCATAGAAGTCATGGACGTCGGGGTTGAGCGTGACCTTGGGCGCCGGGTACTGCGGACGTTCGATCAGCTCGCGCACGATATCGACATGACGGTCGTAGATGTGCGCGTCGGCGATCACGTGGAGCAGCTCACCCGGAATCATATCGACGGACTGCGCGACCATCATGAGCAGAATGGCGTATTGACAGACGTTCCAGTTATTGGCGGCAAGAATGTCCTGGCTTCGCTGGTTGAGCACCATGTTGAGCGTCGGCTTGGCATCTCCGGCGTGCTCGGTGACGTTATAGGTGCACGAATAGGCGCACGGGTACAGATGCATCTCGGAAAGGTCGCTGAACACGTAGGTGTTGGTCATAATGCGACGGCTGAACGGCGTATGCTTAAGGTCGAAGAGCACACGGTCCATCTGATCGAAATCGCCCTCGGGGTAGTGCGACTTCTGGCCGATCTGATAACCGTAGGCCTTGCCGATGGAGCCGGACTCGTCGGCCCACTCATCCCAGATATGGCTCTTGAGGTCATGCACGTTATTGGACTTTTTCTGGTAGATCCAGAGCACCTCGTCCATGGCGGACTTAAGCGCCGTCCGGCGCAGTGTGACGGCCGGAAACTCCTTGCGCAGGTCATAGCGAGCCACGACACCAAAATTCTTGATGGTATAGGCGGGCGTGCCGTCCTCCCAATGCGGGCGAACTTTCTGCCCCTCGGTGGTGGTACCGTTCTCGAGGATGTCACGACACATCTTGACGAACTGGACATCGGCTTGGCTCATTCATCTACCTCCAAAATGATCCCTTTGCCCCTGGCACTTTGGGATCAAAGCTGCGTTACTTGCGCATCTGCTGTTCCATCTGGCGCAGCATATCCGTCTCGGACTTGCCGCCACCCATGCCTAGGCCGCCCAGACCCATGGCGTCGAGGCCGGGAATGTTGGGCATGCGCATCTTCTTGCCCTTCTTTCCCTTTTTGCCCTTCTTGCCGCCCATCTGGTTGGCCATGGTGCGCATCTTGCCCATCATCTTGTTCATCTCGCCCCACTGCTTCATGAGGGTGTTGACCTCGGTGGGGGTCACGCCGGCGCCGCGCGCGATACGGGCACGACGCTGACCGTTGATGATGGAGGGCTTGAGGCGCTCCTCCTTGGTCATCGACATGATCATGGCCTCGTTCTTATCGAAGACGCCCTCGTCGATGTTGCCGCCCATCTGGTTGAGCGCCCGCTGGCCGCCGGGAAGCATGCCCAGGATGCCCTTCATGCCGCCCATCTTCTTGACGGCCTTCATCTGGTCGAGCATATCGTTCATGGTGAAGCCCTCGCGCAGCATGCGCTCGGCAGCCTCGAGCTGCTCGGCATCGGCGGCCTCCTGGGCCTTTTCGATGATGCCGACCACGTCGCCCATTCCGAGGATGCGCTTGGCCATGCGATCGGGATAGAACGTCTCGAGCGAATCGGGCTTCTCGCCGGTCGAGACGAACTTGATGGGCTTGCCGGTGACCTGGCGCACGGAAAGCGCGCCGCCGCCACGGGCGTCACCGTCGAGCTTGGAGATGATCACGCCGTCGAAGTCCGTGCGCTCGGCAAAGGTCGACACCACGTTGACGATATCCTGACCGGTCATGGCGTCGACCACCATGAGGACCTGGTCGGGCTTGACGGCCTTCTTGATGTCGACGGCCTCCTGCATCATCTGCTCATCGATCTGCAGACGGCCGGCGGTATCGACGATGACCACGTCGCGCAGATGATCGACGGCCTCTTGGATAGCGCCCTTGGCGATATCGACCGGGTGCGCGCCATCGCCGCGGAAGACCGGGACGCCGATCTCGCCGCCCAGCGTGGCGAGCTGGTCGGCGGCGGCGGGACGGTAGACGTCGCAGGCTGCGAGCAGCGGCGAACGGCCCTGCTTCTTGAGCATGTAGGCGAGTTTGACCGCCGCGGTGGTCTTACCGGAGCCCTGAAGACCCACGAGCATGATGACGTTGGGAATGCGGTTGGAGAAGACGAGCTTGGACTCGGTGGAACCCAGAAGCTCGGTCATCTGGTCGAGCACGATCTTGACGACGTTTTGTGCCGGCGTGAGCGAGTCCATGACCTCGGAGGTCAGGCAACGCTCCTTGGTCTTGGCGACAAAGTCCTTGACGACCTTGAAGTTGACGTCGGCCTCGAGCAGCGCCATGCGGATATCGCGCATGGCGGAGTTAATGTCAGCCTCGGTAAGCTTGCCTTTGCCGCGCAGACGGTCGAACGTATCGTTGAGGCGATCGCTAAGAGAATTGAACACGGTTACTCCTTATTCGGACTCGCCCACCAGGGCACGGCAGAAATCGTTGGCATCGAACTGTTGCAGGTCCTCGACCTGCTCGCCCACACCGATGCGCAGGATCGGAAGCTTGAGCTTCTCGGCGACGGCAAGCGCGATGCCGCCCTTGGCGGTGCCGTCGAGCTTGGTCATGATGATGCCGTCGAGTCCGAGCGCCTCGTTGAACTCCAGCGCCTGGTTGAGTCCGTTTTGACCGGTGGCGGCGTCGATCACGAGGACCACGTAGACCGGCATGGGGCCCGCCGCCATCTTCTCGGCACGCTTGCGGGTGACGTTGACCACCTTGGCAAGCTCGCGCATGAGCTCGGAGGAGGTGTGCAGACGGCCCGCGGTATCGATGAGCACCAGGTCGCTGCCCCTACGGTCGGCCTCGTCGAGCACGTCGTAGCACACGCTCGCCGGATCCGATCCGCGATCGCGCTTGATGACGGGCACGCCGGCGCGCTCGCCCCAGACATCGAGCTGCTCGATGGCGGCGGCGCGGAAGGTGTCGGCCGAGCCGATCACCACGTTCTTGCCCGCCGCGGCCGCGGCGCTCGCGATCTTGCCGACCGTGGTGGTCTTGCCGGCACCGTTGATGCCGACGAACAGCACGCAGCTCGGCGTATCGGCAAACGGGTCGGAGTCGACCGGCACAAAGTGCTGCGTCAGACGCTCGGCCAGAGCGCGACGCAGTTGCGGGGCGGTCTTGAGGTTCTTCTTGGCCGCCACGTCGCGCAGGTCGTCGCTCACCTCGATGGCGATATCGGCTCCCATGTCGCCCATAACGAGCGTGTCCTCAAGGTCTTCCCAAAACGACTCGTCGACCTCGCCGCCAAAATAGAAAACCTCATTTAAGGCCTCGCGGCTGCGTTCGAGTCCGCGGGACAGAGCATCAAAAAATCCCATCTATGCATTCACGACCTTTCCGGTTTCGCGATCGAGTTTCTGAGAGACCACGCGGCTCACGCCGTCGGCCTGCATGGATACGCCATAGAGAACGTCGGCGTCCTCCATGGTACGGCGCTGGTGCGAGATCACCAAGAGCTGCGTATCGGCACGCAGCACATCGATGGCCCCGATGAGCTTGGAGAGGTTGGCGTCGTCGAGCGCCGCCTCGACCTCGTCGAGCACGTAGAAGGGCACCGTGCGCGTACGATAGACCGCAAACAGCAACGCAAGCGCCGTGAGCGATTTCTCGCCGCCCGACATGAGCATCATCTTGGTGATGCGCTTGCCGCGCGGCTGCGCCACGACTTCGATGCCGGTGTCGGCCGGGTGCTCGGGATCGGTCATCTCCAGATGGGCCTGACCGCCCGGGAAGAGCATCGAGAAGATCTCACGGAAGTTGGCATCGACCTTCTCGAAGGTGACCAGAAAGGCCTTGCGCATCTTGCGGTCGATGGCGACGGTGATCTTGGTGAGCGCCTTGCGCGCGCTCTCGAGATCGGCGAGCTGGGCCTCGATATAGTCGGCACGCCCCTTGAGCTGCTCGTATTCCTCCATAGCCACCTGGTTGACGGGCCCCAGGTTGTTGATCTGGCGCACCAGCTGGTTGAGCTCGCGCTCGGCACGGTCGCGGTCGTCGGGCGCGGGAAGCATGAGAGCCTCCTCGAGGACCGTCTTGCCGTCGGCCGTGATGGCCTTAATGGCGGCCTCGACCTGAACCTCGAGCTTGCCGCGCGCGACCTTGTGCTCGTTTTGGGCCGCGGTGGCAGTCTCCACGCGCTCCTTGGCGCGCGCCACCTCGGACTTGGCGTCCTCGATGGTCGCCTTGAGCGAGGCAGAATCGGCCTCCTCGATCGAGGCCTGGTCGCGCAGGCGCGCGGCCCAATCAGAGGCACGCTCGAGCAGGGCCGTGTAGCGCTCGTGGGTGGGATCGACGCGCAGGCGCAAAAGCTCCAACGAGCGCGACGCCTGGCGCGTGCCGCGAATGCGACGGTCGATACCCTCGAGCCGGTGCTCGAGCTCGGGAACGCGGCCCTTGAGCGAACGAAGGCGCTCGGAGGCTTGCGCGAGGCGCACCTTGGCGTCGGCGAGCTTGCCGGCGGCCTCGGAGTCGTCGCGGCGCACGCGGTCGAGCTCATCGTTGGCCTCGGCGATCTCGAGCACGATATCGCTTGCCTGCGCCGCCGCCTCGTCTCGCGTGCGCGTGAGCTCATCGACGCGAGGGCGGGCGGCGCGAACCGCCTCGGCGGCCTGCTCGCGGCGCTTCGCGATGCGGGCGCGCTCGGATTCGGCATTGTTGGCAGACTGCTCGAGACGACCGATCTCGGACAGCAGCGAGCGGCGCTCCCCCTCCAGGCGAGCGATCTCGCCGGCAGCATCTCCTTCGGCCGCCCGAGCCTGCTCCAGCGTCTCGTTGGCCTGGGACACGTGCGTACCCGCCTGGTCGAACGCAGCGGCGCAATCGGGTTCGAGCGCCTCAAGCTCACGAATGCGGCGTTTGCGCTCCAGAGCGCCCGACGCCTCGCCGGCATCGAGCCCCACGCGAACGATGCCGCCCGCGCTGATGCGGGCGCCCTGAGGCGTCACGTACGTGACACCGGGTAACGCCGGCGCGGCAAGGGCGGCAGAAAGACCATCGACCACGTAGACACCGCCCAGGAGCGCCTCGACGGCGGGGGCGAAACCCTCGCGGACCTCAAGTCTATCGATCAGGCGATACCCAGCGGCCTCGGACGGACCATGGGGGGCCTCGGCGTCACGGGACACAAGCAAGGCCTCGCCCGAAGCCTTTTGCTGCGACAGGGCAAGCTCGCCCGCACGGGCGAGCGTCGCGGAATCATCGAGCAACAGGGCATCGATATCGCCGGCGAGCAGCTGCTCGACCAGACCTTCAAGCTCACGCGGCGCCTCGATCACATCGCCCAAGCGGGCACGCACGTCGTCCCCGAGCGCTCCGACCAGACGGCTCGCGAGCGACGAGCCGTCAGCCAAGCGCGCGTCGAGCTTCTTGAGGCTCGCAAGCTCGGAGCGCACCTCGGACAGGTGCGTACGGGCCTCGGCCTCGGTGTCGCGCGCCTCGCGCAGCGCTGCACGGGCCGTCTCGGTCGCCTGACGCGCCTCGGCCTGCGCCGTACGTGCCTGCTCGAGGAGCACGTCGAGCTCCTCGGAACGGTCTTTTCGACTGACAAGCGACGCCGCGATCTGCTCGGCCTCGCCCTCGATCTGCTCAAGGCGACTTGCGTACATGCCATCCTGGGCCTCGGCGTTGGAGAGCGAGTCCTTGACCTTGGCAAGCTCGAGCGCGGCATTGTCGCTTTTGCGCTGGATCTCACGCTGTTCGCGCGTGAGCTGGGAGATCTCGGCATCGAGCGTCTGGCGGCGGCGATGCAGCTCGTCGGCGGCAGGGCCCGCGGCATCGACATCGGCCTGGGCCTGGGCATGCGCACCGGTCACCTCATCGAGGGCGGCACGTGCATCCTCGAGCTCCTCGACCACGCGACGGCGCTGGTGCTCGGACCCCGAGATCTGGCCGCGCATGTCGGAGAGGCGCGAGACCATGTTGTGGCCCTTTTCCTCGAGCAGGCGCATGTCCGAACTGATGCGGCCCACCACGTCTTGCATATGGCGGCGCTGCTCGCCCAGATCTCCGACGAACAGACCCTTCTCCTCGAGCATCACCTGCAGCTTCTCGAGCTCGCGCTCCTTCTCGGACAGACGATACTGAGCAAGCTCGAGTTCGGCCGCGCTCTCCTTCGACGCGCTCTCCAGATCGGCCCATTGTGCCTGCAGACCGCGCAGCTCATCGACGGCGAGCATCTGGGTGAGCTCATGGGCGCGCTCCGAGAGTTCCTTGAACTTGCGGGCCCGATCCACCTGGCGCTCAAGCGGCCGGAGCTGGCGGGCGATCTCCTTGTTGATGTCGCGCGCACGCGTCAGGTGCTCGTCCATCGACTTGATCTTCTTGAGCGCGCGCTCCTTGCGGCGCTTGTGCTTGGAGATGCCGGCGGCCTCCTCGATCAGGGCGCGGCGCTCCTCGGGACGGCTCTGCAGGATCGCATCGAGCTTGCCCTGGCTGATGATGGAATGCGTATCTTTTCCCAGACCCGAATCGTGGAGGATGTCCTGGATATCCATGAGGCGGCACGGGCTCGAGTTGATGAGGTACTCGCTTTCGCCCGAGCGATACATGCGCCGCGTCACGGCAACCTCGTCGAAATCGACCGGCAGCATGTGGTCCGAGTTGTCGAGCACGAGCGTCACCTCGGCGACGCCCACGGGCTTACGGGCCGAGGAGCCCGAAAAGATAACATCCTCCATGGCCTGGCCGCGCAGCTGCTTGGCGCTCTGCTCGCCCAGAACCCAGAGGATGGAATCCGAGATATTCGATTTGCCCGAACCGTTGGGGCCGACGATGACCGTCAACCCCGGCTCAAAGGTCATGTGGGCACGGTCGGCAAACGACTTGAACCCTTTGAGGGTGAGGGATTTGAGATACACAAAACCTCGCTTAGACGGGCTTTTTCTTAAGGATCACGCCGTTGGTGGTATAGCCCATGCGCTCCAGCGCCTCGAGTGCCGCGGCTGCCTCGGCTTCCTTTTTAGACGAACCGTTACCACGGCCCTGACGGATGCCGTCGACAAGCACCACCGCGGTAAAAGTCGGTGCATGGGCAGGGCCCTCAGAGCCCACGAGCTTGTAGGCCGGGGGCTCATGACCGTCCGCCTGCACGCATTCCTGCAGAAACGATTTGGGGTTGGCAGGATGCTCGGCGCGCTCGGAGGCAAGATGCGGCTTGAGGGTACGGTGGATAAACTCCGCCGCCACGTCCCAGCCGGCATCGAGATAGAGTGCGCCCACGAGCGACTCGTAGACGTTCTCGAGCGCAGAATGCAGACCGCGCGCACCGGTACCGGTCTCGGAGGCACCGAAGATGATCAAATCATCGATACCCAGCTCATGGGACACGTCCGACAGCGTGGCGCCCGACACGAGCGACACCTTCAGACGCGTCAACTTGCCCTCATCGAACTCGGGATAGGTCTTGAAGAGCGACTCGGCGACCACGGCGCCCAAAATGGAGTCGCCGAGAAACTCAAGGCGCTCATAGCTCGCCGAAACCGGCTGACCTTCCACCGCAGACGGGTGGGTGAGCGCCGAGCGAAGCAGCTTCTTATCCGAAAATTCGTGGCCCAGGATCTCCTGGGCACGCGTGAGTCTCGTAGAGAGAGCCAAGGCCCTAAGCCTCCTTGGCCGCCGCGATGGCTTCGATCGCATCGGCAACGGAATTGAGGGACAGAAGGGTCTCGTCATCGATCTCAAGCCCAAACTCGTCCTCGATGGCGGTCACGAGCTGCAGACGATCGAGCGAATCGGCATCGAGATCGTCGAAGGTAGTCTCCTCGGTGACCTCACCGGCGTCGATTCCCAGGACATCGGCGGCGATGTCGGCGATCTTCTCAAAGATATCAGAGCGGTCCATGGGACTTCCTCTCCTTGCATGTTGCATAGCGGAATTGATTCTACCCCACCGCACACCAAGGGTGCGCGGTGGCAAGCAGGTTACAGAACGATACCGTCCATGGAGGCCGCCACGTTGTCCACGAGCTTGGCGCGCACGGCCTCGGCCGCGGCCAGCGTACCGTTCATGACGGCTTCGACCGAGGTGGCGCCGTGACCGATCAAAACCACACCGCGCAAGCCCAGCAGGATGGCACCGCCCTTGGCGTCGCCCGAAAGCTTGCTTTTGAGCTCACGCAGCTGGGGCTTGAGCAAGAGCGCCGCGACCTTGGTGCCCAGCGAGGACATGAAGGCGCCCTTGAGCTCGGACATAAGATACTTGGCGGCACCCTCGGTGGCCTTGAGGGCGATATTGCCCGAGAATCCATCCGCGACCACGACATCGAAGTTGCCCGAGGTCAGATCGGTGCCCTCGCAGTTGCCGACAAACCCGGGAACGCTCTTTTGCATGGCGGGATAGCAGGCGCGCGTGAAGTCGCAGCCCTTATGCTCCTCGGTGCCGTTGGAAAGCAGACCCACACGGGGGTTCGCGATCCCCAGCACCACGCGCGCATAGGCGGCGCCCATCTGGGCAAAACGCACCACGTCGCCCACCTCGACATCGGGGTTGGCCCCCATGTCGCACAGCACCGTCAGGCCGCCGGCACGATTGGGCAGGGCGTTGGTGAGGCAGGGGCGCACGGGATGGCGCTTGCCGTCCTCGGCATCCACATATTTGAACGGCGTGACATAGGCCGTTGCCGCCGCCGTCATGGCACCGGTGGACCCAGCGGAGAAAAACGCATCGGCGTTGCCCTTTTTGATCGCGCGGCAGGCGAGCACGATCGACGACTTGCGCTTGGTCATGACGGCACGGATAGGATCATCTTCCATGGTGATCACATCGGGCGCCACGAGCGCCTCGGCGCGCGCATGGCTGGCACAGAACGGGGACACGAGCTCGTCGGGGCCCACGACGATAACCTCAAGATCGGAATCGGCCTCAAGAGCCGCGGCGATACCCTCCAGCACCACCTGGGGTTGCTCGTCTCCGCCAACGGCGTCGACGCAAACGCGAACCTTGCTCATCAGAAATACTCCTTATACAAAAATGGCCGACTCGCTGAGCCGGCCATTGTGGTTCCTGTTGGAACGGCATCGTCCATCGGCAGCAGAGCTACTCGGTAACGATGACCTCGCGGTCCTTGTAGAAGCCGCAGCTGGGGCACACGTGATGCGGGAGCTTCACGGCACCGCAACGGGGGCAGGTGGACTGAGCCGCAGCCGAGATCTTCATGTTGGCGGAACGACGGGTGTGCGTACGGATACGACCCTGCTTTTGTTTAGGTACGGGCATAGTGACCTTCCTTATGAACTATCCAGTGTGGCGATTACGCGCAAGTAGCGATACTACCACAGATTTATTCATCAAGCTTGAGATTCTTCAAGGCTGCAAATGGATTTTCCGTGGCGGCAGCCCACTCATCCTCGGCCTTAGCGGCGCAGTCGCAGCTCTCATGGTTGAGATTGCAACCGCAGGTGGGGCATAGACCCTTGCAGTCGGGCTGGCACAAAACCACAAAGGGCGTATCCATGACGACGGCATCCATAATGGGCTCGCCCAGATCGACGATGCGATCCTCGCCGAGCAGCTCATAGCCGTCCTCATAGGCTTCCGGATCCTCGGGCTCGTTGAAGAGATAGAACTCCTCGATCTCGCCCGCGATATCAAAGTGTGCCGGCTCGAGGCAACGATCGCACTCGCCGGTAACGTGCGCCCGGACCATTCCCGAGACAAGCACGCCGGTGCCTGCATTGGTGAAGACGACATCATAGGAGACACCGTCATCGAGTGCATAGCTCTTCTCGCCCACGTTATAGGTCGCGACATCGACGATGCCGGTAACCGGATAGGAATCGCCGGGAAACTCGAGCTGCTCGGAAAGATCGACGGTCACGCAGGGAAACTCAGACATTACCATTGACCGTTCTGCTGGTTGTTGGCGCCCTCGTTGAGCTGCTGACGGCAACGAGCCACCGTGCCGGTAAGGCTCTTGAGGTTCTCCTCGAGATGCGTGAAGACCTGCTCGGCATAGTCCTCGGCGGCATAGCGCGTCTCGCGCTCGTATTGCTGTGCACGGTCGCGGATGTCGTCTGCCTGCTGCTGGGCCAGACGTACGATCTCCTGCTCGCCGGCGATGGTGAGCGCCTGCTGCTGGGCATCGGCGATGATCGAATCCGCCTGCGCGGTGGCGGAGGCCATGAGCTCATCGCGCTCCTTGAGGATGCGGCGGGACTTCTGCCACTCCTCGGGGTAGCTCATGCGAATCTCGTCGAGGATGTTGAAGAAGACATCGGCGTCGATGACCTTGAACTGAGGGTTCTTGCCGAAAGGCGTTTTAGCCTCCTCGATGAGCCCCTCGAGCTCATCGACCAGGCTCACGATCCTATCGCCAGGAAAATTCTCGCCCGGCATCCGGTCTCCTTTCATAGGGAACATATCAAATCAAAGAGTTTAGCACAGCTCATGCGAGCTGCAGCGGTTAGCCGAAACGGCGTTTGAGCGCGGCGCCCACGCAGGGCGGGACGAACTCCGAGACGTCACCGCCAAACGAGGCGATCTGACGCACGATGGAGCTCGAAATGTAACCGTATTCGGGAGAGCTCATGACAAAGATCGATTCGAGATCGCTGTCCAGACGGTAGTTGAGATCGGCCTGCTGCAGCTCGTACTCGAAGTCGGTCATGGCGCGCAGACCCTTGACGACCGCCCCGGCACCCTGGGCATGGGCGAAATCGACCAGCAGGCCGGTGAACGGCTTGACCTCGACGCCGTCGATACCGCCGAGCGCCCGACGGGCAAGCTCGACGCGCTCCTCGAGCGTGAAGGTGGTGCCCACGCCGTTTTTGCCGAGCGACTCGGCGACGGCGACCACGACGCTGGGGCAGATGCGGCGCGCGCGGCGGATCACATCGACGTGACCGAAGGTGATGGGGTCGAACGTGCCCGGCACGAGCACGCGCTTGATGGGATCAGGCATCGGCGTCCTCCCCTTTCTCGACGGCATCCACATCGGCGGAGTCTTCCCAGCGCAGCAGGTCGACCGCCGTGATGCCGTAGCGCTTCTTGCGCTCGACGACAAATCCGGCCGGACGGGCGCCCGCATCCTGGGACGCATGCTCGAACAGAGCGATCGCATGGGGGCCCAGCTGTCCATGAGCGGCAAGGTTCTCGAGCAGCCTCTCGACAGGCTCGGCGCCAAATGCATAGGGCGGATCGAGCAGCACGACATCGAACGGACCGCCCGGTATGCGCCCGCGTGCGGCAGAGGCCAAGACGTCGCCGGTGATCACGCGATAGCGCCGACGGTCGCACTTGACCGATTCGATGTTGCGCGCAATGAGCTTCGAGGCGTTGCGGTCGATCTCGAACGTGGTGAGCGAGCGCGCCCCGCGCGAGAGCATCTCGATACCGAGCGCCCCCGAGCCACCGAAGGCATCGAGGACACGGACCTCATCGAGATCGAAGTCGAGCGCCGAGAGCACCATGGACGCACAGGCCTCGCGCACACGGTCTGTCGTGGGGCGCGTCACCTCGCGCCCCCGCGGCTCCTCTATCTTGCGGCCGCGCCATTCGCCGCCGATGATCCTCATCCTCCGCTGACCTCCTTGAAAATATGACGGTAGCGCTCGACGACCGCCTGCCTGAGGGGCAGGGTCGCGGGCGCATCAAGCTTTGAAGCATAGCGCAAGAGCGCCATCGCGTCCAAATGGGCGGCCTCGATCAGGTCGGCATCGGCCTCAAGGTCCACAAAGCGCAGCGTCACGCCGCCCGATTGGCGATAACCCAGGATCTCTCCCTCGTGGCGCAGACGTAAGTCCATCTCGGCCAGGGCAAAGCCGTCCGAGGTCTCCTCGAGCGCCTGCAGGCGATCCTGGGCGGCCGAGGCGCCGCCGTTGCCCTTGGCATGCGTCATGACAAAGCAAGAACCCGAAAACGTGCCGCGCCCCACGCGTCCGCGCAGCTGGTGCAGGGCCGCCAGGCCGAACCGCTCGCCGTTCTCGATCACCATGACGGTCGCGTTGGGCACATCGACGCCCACCTCGACCACCGTGGTCGAAACGAGCACGTCGATCTCGCCGCGCTTGAACGCATCGATCACCTCGTCCTTCTCGGACGCCCTCATGCGGCCGTGTAGGCGCTCGATACGCATGCCCTTGAAGGTCATCCGCAGGCGTTCGAGCTCGGTAGCCGTATCGTGCAGGGGCACCGGCACCTTAACGCGACCGTCGTCGTCGCGCGCAAGGCCCGGAACATCCTCGAGCTCGTCGGCCGAATCGCTCGGTTCCACCAGCGGACAGACCACATAGGCCTGCTGCCCCCGTTCGTAGGCCTCACGGATAGCGCCGTAGGCGATATCGCGGTTGGGCTCGGTGAGCACCCTGGTGGTGACGCCGGCCCCCTCGACGGGACGGTGGCGAATGATGCTGGTCTCAAGATCGCCATAGACCGAGAGCGCCAGCGTGCGCGGGATGGGCGTGGCGGTCATGACGAGCAGATCGGCGCCAGGTCCCTTGGCCCGCAGGCGGTTGCGCTGCCCCACACCGAACCGGTGCTGTTCGTCGATGACCACCAGCGACAGGCGCTTGAAGACGACATCGTCGTTGAGCACGGCGTGCGTTCCAAAGAGCACATCGAGCTCGCCGGAGGCCAGGCGCTCGAAAATGGATGCACGTTCCGCGGGCCTGGTCGCGCCGGTCAGCAGCGCCCACGAGATGCCTGCCTGCTCAAGCAACGGTCCGGTCTTGGCCGCATACTGGCGGGCCAGCACCCCGGTGGGCGCCATGATGCAGGCCTGGGTGCCCGTATCGGCGCAGGCGGCCACGGCGCAGGCGGCCACGGCGGTCTTGCCGGTACCGACATCGCCCAGAAGCAGGCGATTCATCACATGGGTGCCATCAGCCATATCGCCCAGGATCTGATCGAGCGCCGCCTGCTGCTCGTCGCTCAGCGTAAACGGCAACGCGTCCTTGAGCGCCTGGATATGCGAGCCCGCCACGTGCGCCACGGGATTCACGTCCACCAGGCCCTCGTCGCTGCGCAGACGCAGTGCCAGCTGCAGATAGAGCGATTCCTCATAGGCCAGACGGCGCCGGGCGATATCGCGCTCGGCCATCGTGACGGGAAAGTGCATCGCCCGCACGGCTCGCGAAGCGCTCATGAGATGACGCTTCACGCGGAGCGTGGCGGGCAACGGGTCGCAGAAATCCCCCGCCATCTCGAGCGCAGAACTCACGATGCGGCGCATCCACGCCTGGCTCAACCCATCGCTCACATAATGGACGGGAAGGATCGTGCCCGCGCTGCGCTCGCCCTCGAGCTTCTCGAAGTGCGGCGAGGCCATCTGTTTAAACCCGTACGCAAACTCGAGCTTGCCCATGACGGCAAGGCGGTCGCCCACTTTGAGCTGCTGGGCGATCCAAGGCTGGCGGAAAAACGCGACCTGCAGCACGCCCGTCTCGTCAACCAGCGAAACCTCGGTCACCTGCATGCGGGGACGCGGCTGCTTTTGAACGATGCGATCGACCGTGGCGACAATCGTGCAGGTACAGCCAATCGGTGCCATCTCGATCGACCACGCACGCGTGAAGTCGAGATAGCGGCGCGGGATATGGTAAAGGAGGTCCCTCACCGACTCGATACCGAGCCGACGAAGGGCCTCCTCACGTTTACCGGAAACATATTTGAGGCGCGCGATATCCTCATCGAGCACCAAGCTGCGGGCAAGGCGCTCCGAGACGCGTGCGACGGAGCAGGCCTCGCCCATGATGCGCCCCTACTCGATCGAGAAGATCACGGGGTAGAGCGGCTGCTCACCGCGGTGCGCATCGATCTCAAGATCGGGCTGGGCCTCCTCGATGGCATCCACGATATCCTGGAACGCCTCGTCGGAGAGCTCCTCGCCGGCAAGGATCGTCAGGGCGTCGCCCTCCTCCTCTTCCTGCATGCGGTTGATGCAGTCGAGCGTGACCTGCTTGACATCGGAACCCACCACGTCGATGGAGCCGCCGATGATACCCATGACATCGCCCGAATGGATGGGAGAACCGTCCGATGCGCTCGAGTCGCGCACGGCGCGGGTGACCTCGCCGTCGCGAACCTCGGAGATGGCGTCGGCCATGGCGGCGACGGCGTCCTCAAGCTCGCTATCGGGAAGAACCGCGAACAGGGCCGAGAACGCCTGCGGGACGGTCTTGGTCGGCACGACCGCGACCTTCTTGTCGGTGCAGGCCGAAGCCGCGGCCTCGGCTGCCATGCGGATGTTGCCGTTGTTGGGCAGGATGATGACCGAGGTGGCGTTGACCTGGTCGACGGCCGCCAAGAGATCGGCGGTCGAGGGATTCATGGTCTGACCGCCCGAGACGACCACATCCACGCCGAGCGACTTGAGGATGTCGGCCTCGCCCGAACCGGCGGCAACGGCCACGAAACCGAGCGCCTTGGCGGGCTCGGCGGCCTTATCCTGATCCTCGTGGATCTTGGCGGTACGATCGTGGGCTTCCATCTCCATGTTGTGGATAAAGACCTCGTAGATCTGACCGAGCTGGAGCATATGCTCGAGCACCAGGTTGGGCGTGTTGGAGTGCACGTGAATCTTGTAGTCGGGGTAGGCGCCCACGAGAAGCTCGCAGTCGCCCATCGAACCCAGGAACTTAAGGCACTCGTCCTCATCGAAGGGGGCGTCGGCCTTGAAGAGGAACTCGTTGCAATAGCGGTACTCGGAGCCCTCCCAGTCGTCGTTGGCCTCGATCTCGACACGGGCCAGGGCATCGCCGCGGGCGGAACTGGCACTGGAATCGAACGTAGCCGAGAAATCCTCGACCACGGTTCCGCGGCCCAGGGCCGCGGCGACGAAGTTCTCAAGGAAGATCGCAAAACCGAAGGCACCGGAGTCGACTACGCCGTTCTCCTTGAGCACCGGCAGCAGATCGGGCGTGCGGGCGACGGACTGATAGGCCTCGACGACGATGGCGTCGAGAGCATCCTCGACCGAGTACTTCTTCTTCTCGCACTCGTCGGCCTTGGTCGACACGTCGCGCAGCACCGTGAGGATCGTGCCCTCGATGGGCTTGCGCACGGCCTGGAAGGCTACCTTGACGGCACGGCGGAACGCACCGGCCACATGGGCGGCGGTGACGGGCTCCTCGACCCCCACCAGGCCCTCGGCCACACCGCGCAGGATCTGCGAGGTAATGACGCCGGAGTTGCCACGGGCGCCCATGAGCGAACCGTGGGTGATGGCACCGGCGATGGCCTCCATATCGGCATCGGCGGGAAGCGCCGAGAGCTCCTTGACGACCGACGCGAGGGTCAGCGACATGTTGGTGCCGGTATCCCCATCGGGAACGGGAAACACGTTGAGCTTGTTGATCTCCTCGGCCTTATCGGAAACAGCCGCCGCAGCGATCGGAAAACAGGTGCGAATGGTCTTTGCAATCATGAGTAGTTGAATCTCCGGTTTCGGACGCTATTACAGACGGTTCTTGAGCGCGTCGATGTGGATACCGATCTTGAGGCCGGCGGGATCGATCTGGGCGATCTCCTGCAGGGTGAAAGATACCGAGCTCGAAAGGTTGTGGCAGACGGACTTCATGTTGACGCCGTTCTCGAGCACCACGTGCAGATCGACCGTCAGGCCGTTCTCATCGGTGGAGACGAGAACGCCCTTGCGCAGGCGCTGCCCGGGAAGCAGGCGCACGCTCTCGGCGCCCTGAAGCTGCTCGGCCATGCCGACGACACCGTAGCAGGACATCGCAGCGTAACCGGCAATATCGGCAATGACGTCGTTGGAGACGCTAAGGCTGCCGTTAATGGTCTCAGACACGGGAATCTCCTTTTCTGGTGCGCGGCACCATCTCGTGGGAGCAATCGTTTCGTTATTCTACAACGATTGGGTCTTGCATGCCCTGGATTGAAAATGGGCACCAACCAAACATACGAAATGTTGATAACGTAACAAATAATTCGGAAAAGAAAAACCCGCCGAATAATCGACGGGTTTAACAACCTGGCTCCCCGGGTAGGACTCGAACCTACAACAGCGCGGTTAACAGCCGCGTGCTCTACCATTGAGCTACCGAGGAATATAAAGCCCTGCGTAATGGGCTGAATACTCTGGCTCCCCGGGTAGGACTCGAACCTACAACAGCGCGGTTAACAGCCGCGTGCTCTACCATTGAGCTACCGAGGAATAGGTGCGTGCTCTCAAGCAACGAAGTTAATTATACGGACGTTGAGCGCGAGGGCAAGAACTATTTTTGAAAAATTTGACTGAGCACGAAACGTCGCACAGAATCGGGGCCCGTTATAGCGAAGGGCGCCCTATAATCGGGCGCCCTCAAAAACGCATAGCCTCCTAGGACTCGATGTAGTCCTTGAGCTTGGAGCTGCGGCTCGGGTGGCGCAGCTTGGCCAGCGTCTTGGACTCGATCTGGCGGATGCGCTCACGCGTGACGCCGAACTCGCGGCCCACTTCCTCAAGGGTGCGGGGATGCCCGTCAACCAGACCGAAGCGCAGCTCGATGACCTTGCGCTCGCGATCGGCCAGCGAGTCGAGCACCTGGGTGAGCTGTTCCTGCAGCATGGAGAAGCTCGCGGCATCGGGCGGCACGACCGCCTGGGAATCCTCGATAAAGTCGCCGAGCTGAGAATCCTCTTCCTCGCCGATCGGCGTCTCGAGCGAGACGGGTTCCTGGCTGATCTTCTGGATCTCGCGCACGCGGTCGGCGCTCATGTCCATCTCGGCACCGATCTCCTCGGGAGTCGGGTCGCGGCCCAGATCCTGCAGCAGCTGGCGCTGCACGCGGACGAGCTTGTTGATGGTCTCGACCATGTGCACCGGGATGCGGATGGTGCGGGCCTGGTCGGCGATGGCGCGGGTGATGGCCTGACGGATCCACCAGGTGGCGTAGGTGGAGAACTTGAAGCCCTTCTGGTAGTCGAACTTCTCGACGGCGCGGATCAGACCCAGGTTGCCCTCCTGGATCAGGTCGAGGAAGAGCATGCCGCGGCCCACGTAGCGCTTGGCGATGGAGACGACCAGACGCAGGTTGGCGCTGATGAGTGCCTGCTTGGCCTCAAGGCCCACGTTCTCGACGCGGGTGAGACGGCGCATCTCGGCGCGGGTGAGCTCGATCTCGCCGGCATCAGCCGCCTCGAGCTTCTCGGTCGCCTCGAGACCGGCCTCGATCTTCATGGCGAGATCGACCTCCTCCGAGGCGGTCAGCAGGTCGACCTTGCCGATCTCCTTGAGGTACATGCGGACCGGATCGCCGGTGAGCATGACGGTCGAGGCATCGATGCCGCGGACGCGCGAGCGGGAGCGGGCCGTGCGCACGGTACGCTTCTTCTTGCTCTTGGAGGAGCCCATCTCGGCATCGGCCTGGCGGGCCATCTTGAGCTCGTGGTCGTCGAGCGAGCCCGAATCGCGATCCTCATCGTCCTCATCGAAGCCGTCGTTGGAATCGCTGTCGTCATCGACGTCCATATGGCTGTCGTCGTCGACGTTGGCGGAGATGATCTGGATGCCGCTGTTGCGCAGGGCGGTGTACACCGCGCCCAGCTGCTCGTCCGTGACATCGATGCCCTTAAGGGCGACCTGGATCTCATCCTCGGTCACCGATGTCCTGTTCGAGCCGTTGCCCATCAGCTTTGCAACGTAGGCTTCCAGCCCAGTACCCGTGCTCTCGGTCTTCTTAGGCACAGATTCTCCCTTCGTAGTCCACAGGACTCATTACTTTATCACACGTACCCACCCCTATACCCAAGGTGAGCACACATTATTAGGTCATATTCGCAGCGAGACCACAACATCTAGGATGTTGCAGGCGCCCCGGCCCCCAAGTCGAGCAACTTGAACGGGTCCGCCACGCCCTCGATCGACTTCTCGAGCTCGCGCAGACGTTGCGCATCCTGGGTCGTCTGCACCACCAGGGCACGGCGCGCATCCGTATCGAGCGAACGGTCGCTCCTGAGCTTGGCCTGAGCCGCGCGCATGCGCCGCTGAAGCGTGTACAGCTCGAGCGTATCGAGCAGAAACGCGATGTTGGTCTCGGTGGGATGCTTGCTCGTGGTCGAGATGGAACCCGCCGACACCAAGGTGGCGGCTTCGGGGCAGACGGCGCGCGCGGCATCCATGCAGGCGACAGGATCGGTGCCCGGCGGGGTGGCGAGCACGGCCCAGGCGATCGCCTGATGGCGCTCATCGACCCAGTCGATCTCGCCGATGCGCTCCGCAAAGGGGCGGAACGTATCGGGGTAGGTCGTGAGCAGCGTGAGCAGCTCGCGCTCCCCTCCCAGCGAACGTCGCTCGAGATCGGTCAGCACGACCGGAGCCGACACCGAGGGGTTCGAGGGACCTTGCGCATCCGAGCCCGCAGCGACGGGAAGATCCAACGGCGGCAAATCATCCTCAATCTCCACCGGGGCCGCGCCGTAGGCATCGAGCGGCACGTAGTCGTAGGGCTCCTCCTCGGGAGGAACCGCAGGCGGTGTGGCGCCCGACGCCCACGCTGCCCGCGAGGGCCGCTGCCCCCGGTTGCCACGTGTCCCGTCTGCAGTATCGCCGCCACCGGCGCGCTCCTGCTGAGCCCGCTGACGCTCATATGCCTGCTCGCGACGGCGCTCGGCCTCCTCGGCACGGGCAACCTGGCGAAACACGCGGCCGGAGTTCTGCCGGACCGTCTCCATGTCCAACCCCAAAAGATCGGCGATCTGCATGAAATACGTGTCGATCATGTAGCTGTCACGCAACGGATAGATGAGCTCCAGGGCGTCTTCGAGGGCCTTGGCGCGCCCCCCGGGCGTGGTGATGTCGCTCGACTCCTCGAGCGAGCGGTAGACGAAATCCATCAGCGGCTCGGCGGCATCGATACGTTCTTTGAGCGCCTCGCCACCATGGGCCGTGATGAACTCCATGGGGTCGTTGCCGTCGGGCAGAACCACGCAGCGCAGGTCCATGGAGTCCTGCTCGATAAACTGGATGGCGCGACGGGCCGCCTTCTGACCGGCGGCATCGCCGTCGAACATATAGACGATACGCTTGGCAAAGCGCGTGAGCGTCTTGACGTGATGCTCGGTCAGCGCCGTCCCCAGCGTGGCTACCACGTTTTTGATGCCGGCCTCCCAGCAGGCGATGCAGTCGGTATAGCCCTCGACCACGATAGCCGTGTTCTGCGCGACGATGAACTCCTTGGCCCAGTTGAAGCCATAGAGATTGCGCTTCTTATGGAACACGCTCGTCTCGGCCGTGTTGAGGTACTTGGGTTGCCCATCGCCCATGATGCGGCCGCCGAAGGCGATGTTGTGGCCCTGCTCGTCAAAGATGGGAAACATCACGCGGTCGTAGAAACGGTCCGACAGCTGCCCGCGTCCGCGCTTGACGGCCACGTTGGCATCGATCATCTCCTGCGGCGTAAAGCCCAGCTGCGACAGGTGATTGACGAGCATGCCGTGCCCGGGCGCAAAGCCCAAAGAATAGCGCCGGCACACGTCGCTGCCCATGTTGCGGCTCGCGAAGTACTCGCGGGGACGACCGTCCTTGCCGCGCATGAGCATGGCATGGTAGAACTTGGCGGTCTCGGCGCACAAGTCATAGATGCGGGCGCGCTTGGTGCCGCGCTCTTTATAGGACGAATCGTCATGGATCTCGATGCCGGCGCGATCGGCCAGATAGCGAATGGACTCCGGAAAGCTCAGGTTCTCGCGGCGCATGATATACGTGAAGACGTCGCCGCCCTCGCCGCAGCCAAAGCAATGCCAGACCTGGGTGGCCGGGATAACGTGAAACGACGGGGTCTTCTCGCCATGGAACGGGCAGCAGCCCCAAAATTCGCGACCGCGCGGCTTGAGCTCAACCGTCTCCTGCACGATGGCCACAAGATCCGAGGCGGCGCGCACGCGGTCTTTTTCCTCGTCCGAGATCATGCGAGCTTCACCCCTTTATCTCCCAGGTTCTGGTTGATGTCATCGATATTGCCCTCGACGGTCGCAATCAGCTCGTCGAGGGAATCGAACACGCGCGACGGGCGCAAAAAGCGCGTGAACGCCAGACTCACGTCGCATCCATAAAGATCCCCCGCATAGCCGATCAGATTAGCCTCGAGATGGGCCGAGGCGGCATCGGCGGCATACGTGGGTGGCACTCCCACGTTGACCGCCGCGGGCCACACGGTGTCATCGACGAGCAGCAGACCTTCATAGACGCCGTCGGCAGGCATCTGGATATAGGAGGGCACCTTGATATTGGCCGTGGGAAATCCCATGCCCGTGCCCTCACCGCGCCCCGCAGCAACCTCGCCGCGCACCATATGGTGACGGCCCAGAAGCTCGGAAGCCTCTGTAACATGCCCTTGCGCCAGCAACGCACGGATACGCGTGGCGCAGATCGTCTCCCCCGCATCGCAGACCAGACGGTGCCCGAAGACGTCGATGCCGAGCCCGGTGCCCCAGGCGCGAATCACCTCGACCGTCGAGGCGCCACCGCGGCCCAAGCGAAAATCGGACCCCACACGAATGGTGCGGATATCCATGATGCTCGACAGCAGATCGAAAAAACCCACGTGATCCAAACAGGCGATATGCCGAGAAAAGGGAACGACGACCACGGCATCGACGCCCAAACGCGCCAGGACGCCCAGGCGATCGTCAACAGCCATCAGTTTTTGCGCGGGATGCGCACGCACGACGACATCGGGATCGGGATCGAAGGTGACCACGACCGCTGCGCACCCGCGGGCACGCGCGTCTTGGCGCATGGCCGCGATCAGATCGCGATGTCCCCGGTGCACGCCGTCGAACGCACCGATGGCAATCGATGAGGGACCCAGCGAAACATCCGGGTCCTGCCCCAGTCGGATGATGCGGCACGACAGACGGTCAGATCGCAGAAAATCGCGACGGAGACATTCCACCGCGGGCATCATGAGGCCACACCGGAAATCAACTGCGGAAAGACGTCGGTCATCACAAAACGACCGCCCTCGATGCGCGCCAGGGCATGGAGCCCACCGTGGATCACCAGGGCATAGCGGCTCTCGGCACCACCGCGCTCAAAGGGGCGCATGGCGGACTCAACCGGAATGCGACGGCCGCAGAGGATATCGGCAGCGACACGCTCCGGCATATCGACACGCACGGCGCCGAGCGCCGCGATGGGATCGAGAGCAAAGGACGCAACACGATCGCAGGAGAGTTCTTCGACCTTATGGCAGACGCCGAGCGAGACGACGCCCGACGCCGTGCGGCGCAGCGCCGTGATGTGCGCCGCGCTCTCGCAGGAACGGCCCAGGTCGCGCGCGAGTGCGCGGATATAGGTGCCCTTGCTGACCGTGAAGGCCACCGTCCACACCACCGCGTCGCCCTCGTCACGGATGCAGATGAGGTCGGCGGCGAACACCTCGATCGGGCGGGCGGGAAGATCCACCGTCTCACCGGCGCGGGCACTCTTATAGGCGCGTACGCCGTTGACCGAGATGGCCGAGAACGCCGGCGGAACCTGCATCTGCGGACCCAAAAAGCCGGCCAGGCGCTCACGGGCAAAAGTGTCTTGGGCGAGCTCGGGCAGGACAGGTGCGGTGCGCACAACTTCACCCTCGGCATCGTCGGTATTGGTCTCCGAACCAAAGGTGATATCCGCTATATAGCTTTTAGTGTCGAGGGTGAGCATACCGAGCAGGCGCGTCGCCTGCCCCACGCCCACCACCATGACGCCCGAGGCCATGGGGTCGAGCGTACCGGCATGGCCGACGCGACGCTCGTTGAGCGCGCGCCGGCACTGGGCCACGATATCGTGGGAGGTGCAGCCCACGGGTTTATCGACCGCGAGCAGCATATTGAGTTGAGAAGGGCTACGACGGGCCATGTACCATCCAATACGTTACAGCTCGACGCGAACAGCCGCGGGATCCTCCCCCACCAGCTCGGCCAGCATGGGAAGTGCCGCGGAGAGCGTCTCGGAAATCGAACCTTCATGTGTAAAGCCGGCAGCGGCGGCATGTCCGCCACCGCCAAAGCTGGCAGCGATCTCGGACACGCTGAGCGGGCCCTTGGAGCGCAAGTTTCCGCGCACGCGGCCCGGCTCCACCTCCTTGAGGAACAGACAGACCTCGACACCCATGACAGAGCGCACCACGTCGACCAGGCCGTCGCATTCATCGGCCGTGACGCCGCAGGTCTCCAGGTCGCTCGCATAGGCATACGAATAGGCGACGCGTCCGGCGGCCACGGTCTTGATGCGACCCATGACGATCGACTCCAGGTGCAGATATTCCAGGCGCTGGCTCTGATAGACCTCAAGGGCGATCCGCGACGGCTCGGCTCCATGCGCCACCAGGCGCGACGCGGCGTGGAAAGCGGCCGCATCGGCGTTTTGGTACTGGAAGCGCCCGGTGTCGGTCACCAGGCCGCACAGAAGGCAGGTCGCGATATCGTCGGTGGCCACGATCCCGCAATCATCCAAAAAGCGATCGATGATCATGGCGCACGCGGCCGCGTCGACGCGGCGCAGACTCTGCTCGGCAAACTCCTCGCGTGCCGGATGATGGTCGAAGCACACCACGTGGGCGGCGCGCTCAAGGACGGCCGCCGAGTTGTTCAGGCGATCCACGACCGGCACGTCGACCGAGATAAACAGGTCGGGCGACGCACTATAGCTCGAGGCCGGAACCAACAGCTCGGAACCTTGCATAAACCGATAGATGCGCGGCACCGGGGCGTCGTCTGCCAAAAGCAAGGTGATCGACTTCTCCGGATACCGCTTCATGAGGGAGAGCCCCAGGCCCAAAACGGACCCGAGGGCGTCTCCGTCAGGGGACGTATGCCCCGAGATCGCGATAGAGGACGCATCCTCGATCAACTCGAAGATGCGTCGTTCGACGTCAGAAATCTCACGCGAGGCGAGATCTGCGCAGTTACTCATCTACAGCAGCCTCCTGGGCGGCCTCCGTGATCGGATAACCGTCCTCGTCCTTCTCGATAGCCATGGTGGCGGGCTTGTTTTCAAGCGCACGCGTGATGCGCTCGGCCTCGTCGGTCGAGCGGTCGATGCGAAAATCGAGCTCGGGTGTCACGCGCCAGTTGAGCGAGCGGGCAAGCAGGCTGCGAATACGGCCCTTGGCGGAGGCGAGCGCCTCCATGACCTCATCGTAGCGAGAGGCGTCGCACGACACGTACACGCGGGCGAACGAGCGGTCGACCGCCACCTCGACCGCGGTCAACGTGACCAGGTCGAGACGCGGGTCCGCCACCTCGAACAACAGGATGTAGCCGAGCTTCTCGCGAAGCTGCTCGCCCAGACGGCGGGTTGCCTGCGTCTGCTTCATGGCGCTACCCCCTACTCGGTACGGGCGACCTGATCGATGCGATAGCCCTCGATCTGGTCGCCAGGCTTGATGTCCTGGAAGTTCTCGAGGCCGATACCGCCCTCGGAACCGCTCTTGAGGCTCTTGGCCTCGTCCTTGTAGTGACGCATCGAGGCGATCTTGCCGTTGAAGACGACGATGCCGTCGCGCACCAGGCGCACGGAATCGGTCGCGGCGATCTCGCCCTCCTCGACGCGCACACCGGCGGCGATACCCACTTTGGGCACCTTGAAGGTGTCCAGAACGGTCGCGGTACCCGTGGAGACCTCGACCTCGGTGGGCTTGAGCATGCCGATACGGGCGGCATCGAGGTCCTCGAGGGCCTTGTAGATGACGTCGTAGCAGCGGATCTCGACGCCCTGGTGCTCGGCGGCGGAGCGGGCCTTGCCGTCCGGACGCACGCCGAAGCCGATGATGATGGCGTTGGAGGCGTCGGCCAGGGTCACGTCGGTCTCGGTGATGGCACCGACGGCAGCGTGGATCGTGTTGATGCGGACCTCGGACTGGTCCATCTTGTCGAGCGAATCCTGGAGCGCCTCGATGGAACCCTGGACGTCGGCCTTGATGATCAGGTTGAGCTCCTTGACCTCGGCGTCGGCGATGGTGTCGAAGAGGTTCTCGAGCGTGACGTGCTTGACGTGGCTCTGCTCCTCGATGCGGGCCTTGAGCGAGCGCTGCTCGGCGAGCGAACGCGCCTCGCGCTCGTCCTCGAACACGCGGAACTCGTCGCCGGCGCGCGGCACCGACTGCAGGCCCAGGATCTCGACGGCGTCGGACGGACCGGCGGCGTCGACGTTGTTGCCCTTGGAGTCGAGCATGGCACGCACGCGGCCGTAGGTGAGCCCGGCGACCAGGGTATCGCCCACGTGGAGCGTACCGCGGGTCACGAGCACCGTGGCAACCGAGCCGCGGCCCTTGTCGAGCTTGGCCTCGAGCACGTTGCCGCTGGCGAACGTGTCGGGGTTGGCCTTGAGCTCAAGGACGTCTGCCTGGAGCAGCACGGTCTCGAGCAGATCGTCGATACCGATCTTCTTCTTGGCCGAGATGTTGACGAACATGTTCTGTCCGCCCCACTCCTCGGGGATGATGCCGTACTCGGTGAGCTCCTGGCGCACGCGGTCGGGGTTGGCGCCGGGCTTATCGATCTTGTTGACGGCGACCACGATGGGCACGCCGGCGGCCTTGGCGTGGTTGATGGACTCAACGGTCTGGGGCATGACGCCGTCGTCAGCGGCGACGATCAGGATGACGATGTCGGTCACCTTGGCACCGCGGGCACGCATGGCCGTGAAGGTGGCGTGGCCCGGGGTATCGATGAAGGTGATCTTGCGGCCGTTGATCTGCACCTGGGAGGCGCCGATCGCCTGGGTGATGCCGCCGGCCTCGCCCGCAGCAACACCGGTGTGGCGGATGGCGTCGAGCAGGCTCGTCTTGCCGTGGTCGACGTGGCCCATGACGGTGACGACCGGGGCGCGCGACTTGAGATCGGCCGGATCGTCATAGAACGAGAAGGAGTTCTCCTCCTCGGGGGTGATGATCTTGATCTGCCGGCCCAAGTCGTCGGCGACGAGCTCGACGAGGTCGTCGGACATGGACTGGGTCATGGTCAGCGGCGTGCCCAGCAGGAACAGGCGCTTGATGATGTCGTTGGCCGGAACGTCGAGGGCCTCGGCGAGCTCCTGGACGGTAACGCCCTGCGACACCTTGATGGCGTCGAGCTCCTCGGGGTTGATGCCCTGAGCCAGGGCCTCCTCGAGCTTCTTCTCCTCCTGCGCCTTCGCGGCCTCGCGCTCGCGCTTCTCCTTGCGCTTCTTGCGGCGACCGGTGCTCTCGCGGCTGGCTTCCTCGACGGCGGCGCGGGCCTCCTCGAGGACCTTCTCGCGGCTGTACTCCTCGGCCTCACGCGCCATGCGTGCGTAATGGTCTTCCTCGGAGTGGTTGTTGCGCTTGCCCTTCTTGCCCTTGCCCTGCTTGTCGGGGTTGGGGAAGTCCATGCCGGCCGGCACGGCGTTGGTGGCGTTGGTGCGGTGGGAGTGCGGACGCGATTCGTTGGCGCTCGCGGCGTTGCGGTCGCGACCCTCGCCACGGCCCTCGCCGCGGCGGCCGCCACGACGGTCGTTGTGGCCGCGACGGTTGCCGCGCTCGGCGGCGCGCTCGGCCTTGGCCTTGTCCTCGGCCTCCTTCTTCTCCTTGAGCACGCTCTCCTGCGCGGCGATCTGGTCGAGCAGCGAACGGAAGCGCGAGCCGGAGTCGGACGCGGGCACGGCGCGGCGCTGGGCCTCGCGCTGGGCCTCTTCCTTCTCGCGGGCCAGGCGCTCCTGCTCGGCCTTCTTCTTGGCCTCGGCCTCGGCACGGGCGGCCTCCTCGGCGGCCTGGGCGGCGGCGAACTGGCGACGCTCCTCCTCGCGGGCCTTCTCGGCGGCGATGCGCTCGCGCTCGGCCTCGGCGGCGCGGGCGGCCTCCTCGGCGGCGGCAGCCTGCTCCTCGGCCTTCTTCTTGGCCTCGACCTCGGCCGCGCGGGCGGCGATCACGGGCGCGAGCTGCTTGCGGACCATCGAGACGTAGGCGTCCTCGAGGGCGGACGAAGCGGACTTGGCGGGAATCTTCATTTCGGCGAGATGACCCATGAGCTCCTTGGAGGTCATGCCGAACTCTTTGGCAAGGGTGGAAACACGAACTTTCGCCATGTACTGCACCTTTCCTTTCTGGCACCAACGGTGCCATGAAACTGAACGAGCGTGGGGCGCGCCTTAGCCCGGCGCGGGCCGCGCGCTAGATCAGATCCTCCGCATCATCGAAGGCGTCGGTATCGTGCACGCCGCAGAAACGCGAACCCGGGCGAGCCTGGTTGCGGCAGCGCACGCCGTCCTCGGAGACGTACTCGCAGCGTGCGGGCTCGTCCTCGTCGTCACCGATCAGATCGGCAGCGGGCTCCTCGTGCACGGGCACGTTCTTGAGGATGTCGGCGGCAAGCGTCTCGGACTTGATGTCGATGTGCCAACCGGTCAGACGCGCGGCGAGGCGGGCGTTCTGGCCCTCCTTGCCAATGGCAAGGGACAGCTGGTCGTCGGGCACGATGACGCCGGCATAGGCCTTCTCCTCGTCGATGAGGACGCGGGTGACCTTGGCGGGCGAAAGGGCGTTGGCCACATAGGCGGCCGGATCGGCATCCCACAGGATGACATCGACGCGCTCCCCGCGCAGCTCGCCCACGACGGCGCGCACACGGCTGCCCTTGGGGCCCACGCAGGCGCCCACGGGATCCAGACGGTCGTCGAGCGAATGGACGGCGACCTTGGATCGCATGCCCGGCTCGCGGGCGATGGACTTGACCTGGACGGTACCCTCGTAGATCTCGGGAACCTCCTGCTCGAACAGACGACGCAAAAGCTCCGGGTGGGTACGCGAGACGACGATGGGCGGACGGCTGTGCTCGCCGCGCACCGGCTGCAGCGTGGAGTTGGGGTCGCGGACGTCGATGATCACGGCCTTGATATGCTGGTTGTGCATGTAGCGCTCGCCGGCCGGGCGCTCGTTGCGCTCGTTCTCGTAGCGGCGCTGATCGAAGTGCGGCAGCTCGGCCTCGACGCCCTCGCGGATCTTGAGGATGGTGAAGTCAGGCGTGGACTGCAGCACGGTGCCGCTGATGAGGTCACCGATGCGACCGGCGAACTCCTCGTAGATCTGCTCGCGGGCAGAGTTGCGCACGATGGCGTTGATCTCGGCCTTGGCGTGCTGGGCGGCGATGCGGCTCGTGTCCTTGGGCGTGACGTCGATCTCCTCGAACTCGGTGTAGTTGCCCTCCTCGTCCATGGAATCGTCGATCGGCTCCAGACGGTAGACGTAGATCTTGCCGGTGGTGCGGTCGATGGTCACCTTGGCGCCCCAGTCTAGATGCAGGATCTCGGCGTAGCTCTTGGCGAGCGACTGCTCCAGGCGGTCGATCAGGTAGAGCTGGTCGATGTGCTTCTGCTGGCAGAGCTCCATAAGCGCTTCCATCATCTCGGATGCTGCCATTTATTTTCCCTCCTTGGCGGGCTTGAAGTCATAGTTGGGCTTCAGCTTGCATTTCTTTACGTCATCAAAATCCAGGGTCACGGTCTCGCCGCCGTCGAGCTCGAGCGTCACGCCCTGCTCGGTTGTCGCGGCGATCTTGCCGGTGTACTTGCGGCGACCCTCGGTGGCGGTGGAGGTGAGCTCGCACTCCTCGCCCACAAAGCGAGCGAAATCGCGCGGGCGGCGCAGCGGGCGCGCCATGCCCGGACTCGACACCTCGAGCGTGTAGGAGCTCGAGATGGGGTCGAGCTGCTCGATCACGTCGCCGACCCACTTGGTGTTGGCCGTGACGTCGTTGAGCGACAGGCTCTGACCCTCGGCACCCTCGATACGCACGCGCACGCAGGGGGCCTTGGTGGCACCCACCATCTCGACATCCACGATATCGATGTCGTGCTCGGGTGCTGTGGCCTCGAGCGCGTCGATGATCGCCTGCTCGGTCTTGGTCTTGACCATTTGCGGCACCTCCATCCATACAAAAAAGAAGCGGGGCCGAAACCCCACTTCTTTCGATACAACTTCATTTGCAAGCAAACTATAGCAATACCTGCGCAAACGTGCAAGCAAACAGAGAACCCGCAGGTCATGCGACCCACAGGTTCTCCACAACATCAACACGTTAAAGTGCCCTTAAGGGACTCGCCCCTACTTGACCACCAGGTTGACGAGCTTGCCCGGCACACAGATGGCCTTGACCACGTTCTTGCCGTCAATCCACTTGGCGGCAGCGGCCTCGGCAGCCGCCTGCATGTCCTCCTTGGAGGCATCGCGGGCGACCTCGATGTGCGCACGCACCTTGCCGAGCACCTGAACGACGATCTGCACCGTGTCCTCGACGGTCTCGGCCAGGTCGTACTCGGGCCAGCTGGCGGTGTAGGCGTTGCCCTCGCAGTGCAGGGCCTCGTGCCAGAGCTCATCGGCCCAGAAGGGGCAGATCGGGCTCAGGATGGAGACGATGTCCTTGGCCGCACCGTAGCAGAGCGCCCGGTCGCGCGCGTCCTCGGCAGTGGCGTTGAGGTAGGCGCTCGCGGCGTTGACGAGCTCCATGATCGCGGAGATGGCGGTGTTGAACTGGCCGCGGTCGAAGTCCTCGGTGCACTTGGCGATCGTGCGGTGGCGCTCACGGTAGAGCTTCATCGCGGCGTCGTCGAAGGCCGCCTTGTCGAGTTTGGCGGTGGCGTCACCGGACATCGCAAGCTGCCAGACGATACGCCAGGCGCGCTTGATGAAGCGGTTGGCGCCCTCGACGGCCTTGGGATCCCAGTCGAAGTCCTTCTCGGGCGGGGCGATGAAGAGGATCGCCAGGCGCATGGTGTCGGCACCGAAGGGCTCGATGACCGAGCTCGGCGGCACGACGTTGCCCTTGGACTTGGACATGGTCTCGCCGTTCTCGTCCTTGACCATGCCCTGGCACAGCAGGTTGGTGAAGGGCTCGTCCACATCGAGCAAGCCCAGGTCGCGCAGAGCCTTGGTAAAGAAGCGGCTGTACAGCAGATGCAGAATCGCGTGCTCGATACCGCCGATGTAGTTGTCGACGGGCATCCAGCGGTCGGCCGCCTCACGCGAGAACGGAAGCTCGGTGTTGTGCGGATCGGTGTAGCGCAGGTAGTACCAGCTGGAGCACGTGAAGGTGTCCATGGTGTCGGTCTCGCGCTTGGCGGGACGGCCGCACACGGGGCACGTGGTCTCGTAGAACTCCTTGCACTTGGCGAGCGTCTCGCCGGCGCCCAAGTCGAGGTTTTGCGGCAGCGTCACCGGCAGCTGATCCTCGGGCACGGGCACGATGCCGCAATGCTCGCAGTGGATGGCCGGGATCGGGTTGCCCCAATAGCGCTGGCGCGAGATGAGCCAGTCGCGCAGACGGTACTCGACCTTGCGGCGACCGCAACCGGCGGCCTCGAGGTCGGCCACGATCGCGGCCTCGCCCTCGGAGTGCTTGCCGCCGCGCATACCGGTGTACTTGCCCGATTGCACGAGCGTGCCCTCGGCCACATGGGCGGAGTCCCAGTCCACGGTCTCGGCATGATAGGTGTCGATGGTCTCGCCGGACGCCTCGACGGCGGCGCGGTCCTCGTCGGTGAGGATGATCGGCACGATGGGCAGATCGTACTTGCGGGCGAACTCAAAGTCGCGCTGGTCGCCGCAGGGCACGGCCATGACGGCACCGGTGCCGTAGTCTGCCACGACGTAGTCGGCGACCCACACGGGCACCTTCTCGCCGTTGACGGGGTTGACCACATAGCGGCCCGTGAAGGCGCCGTGCTTCTCGAGCGTGCCCTGGGCGCGCTCGACGGCGGAGATGTGCTTGGAGTCCTCGACGATCTTCATGACCGCATCCTCGTACTCCGTGCCCTCGACGAGCTCGTGCAGGCGCGCGTACTCGGGAGCCAGGACGAAGAACGAAACGCCGAAGAGCGTGTCGGCGCGGGTGGTGAAGACGGTGATCTTGTCGTCCTCGACGGGATTGCCGTCCTTATCGCAGAGCGTAAAGTCGACCTCGGCGCCCTCGGAGCGGCCGATCCAGTTGGCCTGCATCTGCTTGACGCGCTCGGGCCAGCCGGGCAGCTTCTCCAGATCGTCGAGCAACTCCTGCGAGTACGCGGTGATCTTGAAGTACCACTGCTCGAGATCGCGTTTCTCGGGCACCTCGCCGCAGCGCCAGCACTTGCCCTCGGTCACCTGCTCGTTGGCAAGAACGGTCTTGCACTTGGGGCACCAGTTGACCGGGTTCTTCTTGCGGTAGACGAGGCCCTTTTCCCACAGCTTCTCGAAGATCCACTGGCCCCACTTGTAGTAGTCGGGGCTGCAGGTCTTGACCATACGGTCGAGATCGTAGGAGAAGCCCATGCGCTTCATCGTGGCGAGGGCCTGGTCCATGTTCTTGTAGGTCCAAGCGGCGGCCTGCGTGTTGTGCTTGATGGCGGCGTTCTCGGCCGGCAGGCCAAAGGCGTCGAATCCGATGGGATGCAGCACGTCATAGCCGCGCATGCGAGCCTGACGCGCCATGGCGTCGCCGATGGTGTAGTTGCGCGCATGGCCCATGTGAAGGTCGCCCGAGGGGTACGGGAACATCTCGAGGACGTACTTCTTGGGCTTGTTGGGATTGGTGTCGACGGCGAAGAGGTTCTCGTCGTCCCACTTCTTCATCCACTTGGACTCAATGGCCTGCGCGTCGTAGGCAGGGATCTCGTCCTTATGATCTGTGCAATCGCACATATCAGCTCCTTTGATACTTGGGGGTCGTTCGCCCTTACCTTTGCTCGCTGCTGCGGACAGTCCTGCTCGCGACGAAGGCGCCACTGGCGCCTTCTGCTCGTGCGGAACTTGCAGCGAACAAAGGTAAGGGCGAACGACCCACAGCGTTAACGGGGTTGATGATAGCAAAAGACATAAAGCGAGGTGACTGCGACGCGTAGGCATCTCGCTTTATCTAAAAAGAGTGCGTGGCGTTGCCTTGGTTGGGGCTGGGTCTTGGGTTGTTGTCTGAGATTTGCACAGATTTTGCCCGTGCTGCGCTCAAAACGGTGCAGATTTCAGAGGAATGAGTTGGTGCAGAGATAAAAAGAGCCGGGAGCGACTTGCTCCCGGCCCTGTACTCGGCTGATGGTTAATCCAATACCTTAACGGTAGCTCACAGACTGCTGACTGTCCTTGACCACGACGTCGTGCGCGCCGCCTTCGACGATGGAGGTCGAGCTCACGAGCGTGAGACGTGCCTTCTGCTGCAGCTCAGGGATAGTGAGCGCGCCGCAGTTGCACATGGTCGACTTGACCTTGTAGAGCGTGCCGTTGACGCCGTCCTTGAGCGAACCGGCATAGGGCACGTAGGAGTCGACACCCTCGACGAAGCTGAGCTTCGCGGCGCCGCCCAGATCGTAGCGCTGCCAGTTACGAGCACGCGCGGAGCCCTCGCCCCAGTACTCCTTCATGTACTGACCGTTGACGTTGACGCGCTCGGTCGGGCTCTCGTCAAAGCGAGCGAAGTAGCGGCCGAGCATCATGAAGTCGGCGCCCATGGCCAGGGCGAGCGTCATATGGTAGTCGTAGACGATGCCGCCGTCGGAGCACACGGGCACATAGACACCGGTCTCCTCGTAGTACTCGTCACGGGCACGGCACACATCGATGAGCGCCGTGGCCTGGCCGCGGCCGATACCCTTGGTCTCACGGGTGATGCAGATGGAACCGCCGCCGATACCGACCTTGATAAAGTCGGCACCGCAATCGGCCAGGAAGCGGAAGCCCTCGGCGTCGACGACGTTGCCGGCACCTACCTTGACATCCTCACCGTAGTTGGCGCGAATCCACTCGATGGTGCGCTTCTGCCACTCACTGAAGCCCTCGGAGGAGTCGATGCACAACACGTCGGCACCGGCCTCGATGAGCAGCGGCACGCGCTCTGCGTAGTCGCGGGTGTTGATGCCTGCACCCACCATATAGCGCTTGTCGGAATCGAGCAGCTCGTTGGGGTTGGTCTTGTGGCTGTCGTAGTCCTTGCGGAACACGATCCCCATAAGGTGATCGTTATCGTCGACGATGGGCAGGGCGTTGAGCTTGTTATCCCAGATCACGTCGTTGGCGACCTTGAGGGTGATGTTCTTGTCGCCGACGATAAGCTCCTCGCGCGGCGTCATGAACTCGGAGACCTTCTTCTGGTGGTCATCGCGGCTGGGGCGGTAATCGCGGCTCGTCACGATGCCGAGCAGCTTGCCCTTGGGGGTACCGTCGTCGGTGACGGGCATGGTGGAGTGGCCCGTCTTCTCCTTGAGGGCCATGACCTGCTCCATGGTCATGTCGGGCGTAAGGGTGGAGTCAGACTGGACAAAACCGGCCTTGTGATCCTTGACGGCCTTGACCATGGCGGCCTCGGACTCGGGGGTCTGCGAACCGTAGATAAAGGACAGGCCGCCCTCGGTTGCGAGCGCGACGCCCATGTCCACGCCCGAGACGGACTGCATGATGGCGGAGACCATGGGGATGTTCAGGGTGATCGCCGGCTTCTCACCACGCTTGAAGCGGGTCAGCGGCGTTTTCAACGAGACGTTGTTGGGGATGCACTGCGACGAGGAATAACCAGGGACGAGCAGATACTCCGAAAACGTGTGGGACTCACCGGGAAAGAACGTTGCCATGTTTCTCCTTCTAACATGCGACCGGTCGGCTGCAGGCCTCGTAGGACCCAGCCCAACCTTCGGCGCCCAATACTGTTGGAGTATGGTAGCGCAGATTGGCTGCTACAATGCAAAAATAACGAATGAACACGAGGGCTTTACGCGCGTATCGCAAACGCCCAGTAAACACTTTAGCGGGGAGTTGTGAAGCTCATGGCATACAGGGCGATGGCGCGTCTGGTGATCGAGTCCGATGACGAGGGGCTCCCCGGCGTGTTCGGTCACGGCTGCGTGCTCTTATTGCAGGGCGTGCAAAAAGAGCATTCGCTCAACCGCGCCGCCAAGTCGCTCGGCATGGCTTATTCCAAGGCCTGGCGCATCGTCAAAGAGGCCGAGGGACAGCTGGGGTGCAAGTTGCTCGATCGCGACGGCGCCCGCGGCTCGAGCGTCACCCCCGCCGGCGAGCGCGCGATCGAGGCCTACGAGACGCTCCAGACCCAGATCAACAACATCCTAGCCACCGAAGCCCCCGCCCTCATCGCCTCCATCAATGATCATTTTTAGGACGGGGTCCAGAAACACATTTTTGCCTGAGCGCGTCGTCCAAAGTGGCGGCGACCCGCAAGGGATCATCGGTGCCGGCAAAAAGACGGACGGTATGCGCGCCTTTTCCCTTTGGTGCCGAGAGCCTGGTCACAGCGCCCCAGGCCGGCGACGTGCGAAACGGCGCCGGCAGCAGCTCGAAGAACTCCCCCGCCGTCATGCCGCAAAGCAGGTCGAACTCCACGGCCGGACCAAAGCCGTGCTCGAGCGCACCGGTCGCGCATGCATGGTCGGGATGCGAGGATAAACCCGGATAACGCACGTTGGAGACCGCCTCGTTGGCAGCGAGATACTCGGCCAGCGCACGCGCGCGATCGAAGTGTGCCTGCATGCGGGCGCCGAGCGAGGTAAGGCCCTGATCCAACACCTCGAGCTCACCGGCACACAGCTCAACCCCAGACGCCTCGAGCCCCTCGAGCAGTGCATTCGCAAGCTCAGCCGCCGGATCCACCCGATGCCGCTTGAGCTGCGAGCGCGCGGCCGATACCGCCACGAGCTTTCGCGATGCCTCTCCCGCGCACACGCGGTCGAGCGCCTCGAGTGAAAGCGCAACCCCCAGGCGCAACGGATGGCAACCGAAACAGGACGCGACGGTGTTGTCGACGACGAGCAACGCCCCCGCATCGCGCGCGGCACGGCCCAACGCCCGCAGATCGGGCACACGCAGACCGAAGCCGCCGATCGAGTTGGCAAACCACCATAGATGCGGCTCCTCGTCGCCGTATCCACACGCAAAACCAGCCGATGCCGCCTCGAACGACGCAACCGTCGGCTCCGCAACAAAAACGAGGGACGCAGCATCGAAGCACGCAACAAACGCATGCTCAAAGTCATCCGCGAACACCACGAGCCGATCGCCCGGCGTTACGATGCCGAGCGCCGCCAAGGCCGCCGGCACCTGCGAGGCAGCCATAAAAAACGTGGTCCGGGCATAGCAGAGATCGCGGTACCGGTCCCGAACCGAAACAGCCTGATCTTCCATACCCGAACCGCCCTTCAACGCACAACGAATCGGCAGCAGCATAACAAGCCAAAAAACACTCCTAGAACAAACGGATACCCAGGCCTCGCATATTTGTTTTATTCCAAACGTCATTTAGCCTCTTTGGCCAATTCGAAATGAAGAATAAACAAGTACAGCAGGCATATAGAGAATCCCCATCAAGAGATTTGATCTCCTCGCACAGTAGCGCAGTGTGATCAACGTTCATTGCGAGAGAGGCCAAATTGTCGACACGACTTACATTAAAACCAGAACCCTGATTCTTGGATATTGCTAGCGCCCTCATAGCATGGACAGCAACAACACACGCAAAGGCGTAACTATCAATACGTCCAATGTCTGCCAGCAAGTCTCCCCTTCTGGATACCCATTATTTGTAAGATATGTTGCCCGAAATAACATCAGCAGGAACTATCGCATCGCTAAGCGAAGCATAGTCGAAAGAGTCAAAATCGCGATAGGCCTCGACCGACGGATAGCTTATGAATAATTGGCCCATGTCAGTACTATCGCAGTAGAAATCCTGCATTTCTTTAAGACGTTTAAAATCATGACGATTATCTTGTGGGTCTAGATCAAAGACAAGCAAGATGTCAGTAAAACTGGTTTCTAGCAGACGCGCCCTCTCTCGCTTGTCCGGCACCGAATCAGCAACAAAATCCGCAAAGGTAACTCCATCAAAATCGCACCCATATTCTTGATAGAGCTTATTAAGAAAGTCGTGAACGTTAATTTCAACAGAAACGATTTGATAGTCATCCAAAAGACCAAATGCATCAAACATCCGCTTCAGTAATTGAGGCTCGCGCTTGGCACCCTCGACAATGAGTAGGATATTCTTTTCGGACGTGCTGTACATGACTACTCAAACTCCCCGGCACGGAGGAGTTTCTCGATATTATTTCCGAGCCTTAACTCACGCTCCGTGGATTCGGCTAGCGTGCGAATTCCCTCCTTTGCTGATATTTGATAGACGCAGTCGGGCCGCATAACGCCGTTTTTCACAAGCGAAGTGTTGTGCGTAGAGCAAAGAATCTGGCAATCCGTCTTGGAAGCAAAGAACTTTAAAAGGCTCTCTGCCATCTCAAAGTGGCAAAAGGCATCAAACTCATCGATAAACAGAAAACTCGCTGATTCTTTTAGCTCAAGTTCAGAGAAAAGTTTGACCAGGGTCCTCGTACCGCTAGAGCACGCCTCAATAAACGGAACGAATCGCATAGGATGATCGAAATAGAGAACCGAAGAGCCGTCGGGTTCTTTAGCAACAATAAGGGTTTCGTCAACGCCAAAATCGCGAATAAAAGACTCGAATTCGGCGACCTTATCCTCACGTATGATCTTGTCGACAACCTTTCTAATTTCAAAACCTTTTAACCGGAAGCCATCCATGCGAATCAGTCTCATTCGCGAGATAAAACGACGCAATTCTGCCAAAACGCCCAATACGCTAGTTGGAAGGCTGCTGGTTATATATGAAAGAAGACTCAAGGAAGTATCGAAGAATTCAAAATTGATACCGGGAGCGCCGATTCGCTCAAGGTGGTTATCTTCAAAAACACCGCGCGCATTATTGAAATCGAAAATACGCTCTCCATCTATCAACAGACTCTCGTGAAGCCAGGTGGTAGGGGAAGTCTTCTCATAGCTGTAATTGATTTCGCGACCGTAAAATTCAAAGACATAGGAAAATTTCGCAGTACCCCGCCCGCAATCGGCATTCAAAAAAAGACGTTCATCCTGATCGGTCTTGTCAGATGCCCCCGGAAAGCCGAGTGTAATGTCAAACAGAGACGAACCGAAGTTCGATTTACCGGACGCGTTTCTTCCAATCAAAAGCGCAGTTGTCACGATTCCATCTTTAACGTTGTTTTCCGCAAACTGGTAATCGCGAGAAGCAGCGAAATCAAATGTAACCGGAATTGGAAAATTCCTATAACCATCAACAGTGAAGCGCTTGAGCATTTGAGTCTCCCATCTCTTGCCGTAATTATATTACGGCAAGAGATGGGAGACTCAAATATGCTAATACGGGAAAGCTATGAAACCAAAACCGTATAAGCCATGAATAATCTGATATGAAGGTCGCCTAAACCGCGCCACTGTCGTATAAAAAGTTATTCTGACCAATGAAACCGTCACATGTTGTTCCTTTCCATCGAACCTCGTAGACGATACGCGCACGAAGAATCAAATTGATCGATAAGGAAGTCAAGGACGATGCGCAAATCACCCATCAGAACTCCCCGCCGAGCCATGCTTTGATCCAGTTCCTCAACGGCACGCGTGCAAATATCCTCAAGATGATATTGCGTAGTTGAATCGAGTCGCGGAGAAGAGAGGCGACCACCGCTGTGAATAACTGTCGCACACCAGTGAAGGCCATCTTCCAGGCGCTCGGGAATAATCTTATGCAGTAGATATGCGAATGAGGCCAACGTAGCAGTCCCTTTTTGTCGCCGCGAAATCTTGGAGAAGAAGCCATTCCAGCGGTCATAGCCCAAAATTTGCTTAAAATCGAAATGGGACCAAGAGGGATCAGCAAAAAGCAACGCTTCCAGTAAATCATCGGGATCGCTCCTACAATCAGAGATAACAATTCCCGAGAAACACGTTTCAAAAGTCTCGTTCCAATACGCGAAAAATTGCGAGTCGTCCAATGCCCCCCGAAGCCGAGCATCGAGTAACTCTGACAGAAAACACCTTCCCACATACCGTTGAAGCAATAAAGGGGCAATCTCAGCAAGAACACGACGATAGCAACTTGGTTTTACCGCAATGAACCACAACGCAACCTGTCGCACAAAGCCAATCTGAGAATCAAAAATCCAGTCGGCATCTCGGTGGGCCATTAACCCAGATGACGCAGCCTTTATATAGTCTTCTATAGCAAAAGGATCGCATCCGTCGTCGCTGGACGCCGTCACCAAGGTAAAGCCTGCCGCAAGATATATCGGGCCATACGCAGAATAGTCGTCTAAATCAGAGACGGCGATATCCATGGCAACAATTCGTTCCGGCAATCGCGGATATTTCACAAGAAGATTGTCCATCATCTCGTCGCAACTCGGGCGATGTTCTTGAACGGGGAGTTGATAAGATCCCTCGAGTCTTTTATCCCAGAATTTACCGGCCGTCAGATATCCAGCAAGAAAGGCTCCAATTGCGCGGACATTCTCCGAATAATAGTTTCTTATTGCCTTCATTAAACTCGAGTGCAAAGCCCTGTTCGGACCAACGACGAGCCTTGCGACAAGGATCGGAAACTCGCCTACTCCCCGAGCCGCAGACAAAACGCAAGCTTTGACAAGCGCCTCTAAAGAAGAGTGTTGATGAAAAGAATACGCGTTAGCAGCACCCAGACACTCCGATACATACCTGAAGCACCATTCGAGCTCGGATTCCGAAAGTTCATCCAAATAATCTCGAAGAGCAATTGCGACGGCGTATTCACACGCCTCACGGAGAAACAGAGTAGCGCTGTCACTATCTATCAGTTTCTTAGCATGTGCCAATGCCGCGTTGATTGAATCGAAACCATCTTTTAACTGAGCGCCATGCTCCCATCCGTCATGCGCCCACGCATAAAAAGCGGCGGATTGACTCGGTATCCCATCCTCCGCCATCGCCTTATGCTGTTCTAGCTTTTCTGCCAAGTCCTTGTCTGGATTAATCTCCAATAACACGCCAGGATGATCCGGATCATCCGAATTTCCAACAACCTTAAGTCGCCGCGAATCCATCTGCTGATACGCCCACCTAATAGCATCGTCATCTTCGTCTATTGAGTCCATCATTTCATCAATGATCATATGAATTTGACCAGCAACTCGAGTCTCTTTAACCATCAAAAGAGGATTATTTTTAAACTGCATTTGCAACGCAGCATCAGCAAGCGCTTTATCGCAAATTCGATATGCAGAAACGAAGCTCCTATCCTGCTCATGGAGATAATCCTTTGTGAAGTAAGGGACCCCCAGATCGATTTTTCCGTAAATCCGTCTCTCTTTATCCAGCATAACCACAGCCTGACAGGAAAGTAACGCGCAGAGCACGTCAGGGCATTTTGTCGGTGCATTCAGCACGGCCGAAACGACCACGGATACAATCGAACAAGAGTGTGATGTCTTCAAAGCTGTAAAGCACACATATTCGAGCTGCTCAGGAGAAGCCATGTCTGAAACCTCAAGTAGCCATCGCTCAAACGCCATCATGATTGACGAATACAAATCAGATCCACAGTCATACATGTGCGCCGCCCACAGTCTGCCGCTAAAAATATAGCTTCTATCAATCTCGCCCAACCGCATGCCCGCTTCAAAACATTCATCAGCGAAATCAGAGTGTAAGAGAGAACCGGCAACATGGTCGGCAATTCTGCAGACCAACTGTAGAGCAACTTTCCAATCAGCCCCAAATAGGGCATACACAGGTGTCTGCATAGCACTTGCCGGATAATACGATATTCCACGGGTATGAAGCGCGAAGTCCTTCTCGTAATCAAAAGGCATTTCATAGAATTCATATTTATGATTGCCTTTGGTTGTCCAAATATTAAACAAGAACTCCGAGTACTCACTTGGAATAGCGTGGGCAACATGCCATGTCGATAGGGAATCCTTAATCAAACCCCGGAATAAAGGGCGATTGCGCTCCTTGCAATCATCCCAATCCCGCTCTTGAGCACAATAGACTGCCAATTCTTGACTCAGTTCACCCGCCGCTTCAAGAATTATCGCAACGCATGCTTTTTCGGCATCGCTGTATCGATAATGGTCGCTATCATGCTCGATCTTTTTTATCAACGCGAGTGCAACCAAACCCGCCAGGCGCGTTGCTTCCCCAGAATAGTTGCTTTTACACCAAACGTCTAAAACACTGGCGAAACCAAAGGACGCCTCCAGAGGAATCTCGTCCCTATAGCTATAAAGAAACGCAATGTAGTCCTTCCAGCCATGGCCGGAAGGCTTTTCCTGAAGAGGGACCTCACCTTCGAGCCCGTTGTTCGACATGCGCTCCATGGCCTCATGATCAATTTCCATGCAGGAGAGCCGTAACGCTCTTCCCAGATCGCTCGCAAACGCCCAGCCGTTCGCCTTAAGTTCAAAGGAAAATTGCGATAACAACTCTGCCGTTTGATCAGACTGCAGTATCGAGCGATGAATGCAATCTCCCCACTTCAGATATTCGTCTTCGTTACCAAGTACTTCTTCAGCTAGGCGTCCCAACGCATCACGGTTTATGTCGCCACTCGCAATAAGCCAATCGGTCAGTATCTTTTTAGTGGTAAAAACCGGATTTAGCTCAACCAAAAATTGTCTAGCTGAATCTGATGAGGAAAATAGATGATTCAGCAGCGCGCCGATTGCGAGCTCTTCATAATAATCGTGAGCGAAACGCACGCTCTGCATATCGAATTTGACAATAAACCCGGCTTTTCGAAACTGTTCGAGCACTTTCATGTCGGGCGTAAAGCTCATCTTGGCCAATGAAAGCCGACGACACGCCATCCAGAAAACAGTCTCTTTTCTCAAAGCAGATTCAACTTCACTATTGCCTTTAAGATAGAGCTCGTTGAGAATAAAATCTCTCAATGTTTCTTCTGACGCAATCTCCCCCGGCCCCATCTTTGAGAGGATTTTAGCAATGATTGGTTTTCTGAGCGGAGGGACGGACACGATTGAAGAAGGCTTGTCCGCATAACCTAAACGAACAAGATAGTCACGCGCCTGCTCTTCGCTAAAGCCACTAACCGTAACAGCTGTACACGCAGACTCAAATGCGTCACGAATGAGCTCTTCAATTTTTCTTCTGCACGAAGAGCGAACCGTCACCAGAACCGTCCATTTTCCATCATGCGCAAAGTCAAATATAGCAGCTGGAAGGGAACGGTTCTGCGACCCGAACAAGTATTCGGCAGAATCAACCAGCAGATAACGCTTGTCCGTTGATTGAAAAGCACGTTGAACATCGCTTAGCCCAAACCCTCGCCAACCGCCAAGCAGGTCCTCTTCGCTTCTCCAAGCATCGGCTCCATGACAGTCCACCACGACAGCAACCGAATCATCGGGGAGCGAGGACAAAAAGTCTTTGGCGACCGCAGTCTTGCCAACACCCGAATCACCAGTAAGCAACACGACGTTGTTTTCCTTGTGCAAGCCCCCGCAGACCTGTTCGAGCAGCTCGCTTCGATCGATTTTGAATTCCTCGCCTTGAATGACAACTGAAGTATCAATGCAGTCAAGGTAGCGTTTGCCCTGCTCAACAAGGCGAAGTCCCAGACCAAAGGCATCAGACGAATCGGTAGAGAAAAAGTGCCTTGCTATCGCTTCGTTCTCAATCAGCACAAACGGGGATTCAAAAGCGGATGCAAGAAACCAAACGATTTTAATTCCAAGGCTGGCAGCATGGTCCTCGGTCTCCGTTTTGGCCGTGGGATCCTGTACACCGTCCGAACACGTTTTCCCTGCACCAAAATCCCTATTGCAAAAGAAAACGAGACGCGTCAGTTCTGGATAACATTTATGGGCCTCATCGACAGCATCGATTAACTCACGCTTCCTTTGCGAAAGAGCTACCTGATAGTACTTTGCCTGCCAGCCAATTACTTCGCCATCAACCGCGATGGGGGCAGTTTCAATCCCAGGATTATTGATGTAACGGGATAAACCTGTTTCGCACCCATACATTTTGCAAAACAGCAAATAGCAAAGTTGTTCAAATACAGCCTGCTCCTTGCCGCTAAACTTGCAGGCAAATACATTCCAGTCCGCAAGAGCCATCTCTAAGACCTCCGTGGATGTACGGGAAAGCGTCGACTTCTATATGCACCAATATTACTAGGAAGACGCGTAGGAAGGCGACAGCAGAAACAACGGCTATACCCGCAGTTTAAAATGTTATTGTCTTCCATGAGCCAATCACTTGGTACGAAGTCAAAACGGACGCGAATTTCGGCACCATCTACGAACTCGCAAAACATAACAACCATTTTTTTAACTCCTCGATATAGTGATTGAAAAGTACAGGGCTCAAAACAAAACAAGCTCCTATACAGGCGGGATATCGGAGGTAGGATTAAACATTTTGTTGAAGATGCGTGCGCATTGTTATTCGTTAACGACTATAGAGATCCGAGAATTAAAGAACTTAGCAATAACGAGCGATCAAGGCCTAAGCCAACACCTGACACCACCAGTGAACAAATAATTCAAGTTCGATACAATCCAATACGTAATCTAACAGCCAGAAGAACAAGGGTACCGAAGCGCTCATTGGCCTCTGCTCTTTTGAGTTTTTCCATCAATTATGGTCACGATCGAAGATGGTGTCGTCAAAGTTGGTGTAACCCCCGAAGCGCGATAGGACCCGTTTAAC
>ERZ808246.19-NODE-19-length-141772-cov-16.523903_pt1 | contig 141772 bp, 114 predicted proteins | sample MGYA00521083_ERZ808246 | MGnify/ENA primary metagenome ERZ808246 (study PRJEB31516, sample SAMN03275577) | gut metagenome | biome: mammalia-associated habitat; material: feces | host: Papio cynocephalus | place: Kenya | collected 2012-07-07 ... | reverse complement strand
AAGGCGCGACCGGGATGGCTTCGCTGGGAGTTGACCTTTTCGACATTGACAACGACGGGGGATTCCACCTGATGAATGGAACTTCGGATCTGGGAAAGACGATCGGAGACACGTTGACGTTTTCTTTCCGAGTGGATTATGGTAAGTCGGCCAAGAACGGCAACTGGTTCAGACTCTATCTTCCGCTTTACAATAGGGTGAAGTGGCTGGAGATCGGAACTTGCGGTGGAGCGTATTTCCATTTCGAGCCTGTGCCGGTCGAGAAGGCCATCGCCATCTACAATGTTCCTGTGGAGACTGTTGACAGGCCGGCAAAAGCGGTTAGGAACATCATCCAGAGGAAGGCTGATTTCCCCGTTAAGGTTGTCTCCAGGAAAGAAAGCAGGAAACCGGACTATTTCTTCGCTGTGGATGGCGCGAAGGCTGACACTGTCGCCACGCTTGAGGCGATTTACAACGCCCTCGGCACTACAACCGATCTTCCGGACATCCTCAAGCCGCTGAGACAGCGTAGGGACTACACCTTCTACGACTGGAGCGAGAGGCATTCCAGAGTCCTGTACAGGGAAAGACGCTTGGCTCCCAATCCGGAAATCGTGATGATCGGCAACTCCATAACCCATTACTGGTCAGGCGAGCCGAGCCACAAGACCTGGCATGCCGGAGTGGATTCCTGGAACGACATATTCGCTGACCGCAACGTCATCAATTGCGGCTACGGTTGGGACCGCCTCGGGAACATGATGTGGAGGATGATGCACGAGGAACTTGACGGATTCTCCGCCAAGCACATCTTCGTGATGGCCGGCACGAACGACATCTACAGCCGCACCGAGGAAGCCATAGCCGAAGGAATGGTCGGGCTTGTTGAATATATTCGTGTGAAGCAGCCCCGGGCCCGCATCCACGTTGTCCACATCTACCCTCGCCGGAAAGCCATCGACAGGGTAGACAAGGTGAACGCCGCCGCGGACAGGCTTCTAAAGGAGAGCGGCCTCACGAACTACGACATTGTCGATGTGAAGTCCGTCCTCACCAAGGCCGACGGCACATTGGACGAATCCCTCTTCAGGGACGGACTCCATCCGAATGAAGAGGGATACCGCAGGATCGCTGAGGTCTATCGCAAGTATATTCAGGATTAATTATTCCCGTACAACTCCTTGCGGTTCGCGGAACCGTGAGGTTTAGGTGCTTCGGGGTCGTCGATTGTGGAATCCACAATTCTGGCCACCTTTCTTGTCACATTGGTCTCAAGGAAACGGATCTGGTCAGGGAATGTCTCGACCATCGAGCCGGCGATCTCGTGCTTATGGTCCTTGAATCGGAAAGCGTTGTAGACATATCCGTTCTTCCTGAACACTTTCACAAGGTAGTCCGTGCCGGCGAACATCCAGTTGAACACCTTGATCTTCCCGTATTCCACCACCTTGTCGGCCGTGCCGTGGAAGAACGCTGTCGGAGCCGGGGTACGGGAATATTTCGGTCTGCCTTCCAGAGAAAGTATCGCTCCGGAGAACGACATGACTCCAGCGAAGCGGAACCCTTCAGGAAGTTTCTCGGTCGCCTTGCCGTTGCACAGCATCCAGTCGCTTTCCAGCACTGTCATCGCGCCGGCGGACGAGCCGCAGATCACCAGATTGTCAGGGTTGACTTTCAGGGTCTCTGCATTGTCGATGATGTACTTGGTGGCGCTGAACAGATCCTCGCATGCGATAGTGACCGCATGGTAGAACTGCTTTACCGAACCGAGACCACCCTTTGTCTTCACTCCTTTCATCCCGAGCCTGTAGTCGATTGTGAGGACGGTATAGCCTGCGTCGTTAAGCATCTTGAACCAAGGAAGATAGCAGGACTCGCTACGTTCCCCGGCGATGAATCCTCCTCCGAAGACAAAGACGATGGCTGGCTTTTCCACTCCGTTCAGGGACGTTTCGCTTCCCGGTGCGGCAAGATATTCATCAAGGAATAGATTCCCGTCCTCCCTTGTGGCGAACTGGTAGGTGCCGGACGGTAAGTATTTTTCCTGGGCGCTCACGCCTGTCAGGAATCCGGTGATGACGGCTGCGATAACAGCCAGTTTTTTGAGTAAAGTGTTCATATTCATTAAGATTTTTGTTCGTCATCTGTGGCCGCGATGAGCCTGCGGATTGGTTTGAAATCAGAGAAGAACCGTGCGGCGATGACCCTGATCACGGTGTAGGCCGGGATGGCGACGAGCATCCCCACGATTCCGCCGAGATGTCCGGCCATCAGCAGCACTATGAAGATCTCCAACGGGCTGGACTTGATGCTGGTCGAGTAGATCAGAGGCTGGAACAGGAAATTGTCCACCAGTTGGGTGCAGATGAAGACCGCCAGCAGTGTGATGATGACCACCATGAAGTCCGGGTAGACTCCCGCCGCGGCGGCGCTGCTGTACTTGAGCACGATCCCGAGGACGGTCCCGATCGCCCCGCCGATCCAAGGACCGACGTAAGGTATCACGTTCAGAAGTCCGGTCATGAAGGCGATTCCGATTGCCGGGTAGAATCCGATCCGTGCTATCAGCCAGAGCCCCAAGAAGTTGAGCAGAGCCACACCGAGAACTTCGGTCATAAGCCCGACGAAATAACGGCTGAGTAGATGCTCGATGTCACCGATGGCGCTGATGGCTGTTTTTTCGGCCTTGTCAGGAACGATAGCTCCGACAACCCTGCGGAAAAGCGTCTCGTCCTTCACGAAGAAGAATCCGATGAACATCACCGAGAACAGTCCTATGCCGAATGTGCCCAACGCTGACGCCACGGAACCGACCACGGAGGTGACCGACGAGATGTCAAAAGCGTTCTTGATCCATTCCAGCACAGCATCCTGGACCTTAAAGTCCCTCCCGAGAGCCGGAAGCCTGTCGATCAGCCAGACGTTCATCTTGTCGAACCATACGGTGATCTCAGATGCCTTGAAGGATGTTGACTGTAGATTGCCGCTGATGTTAGTGATTATGCTTGAGAAGACAGGTATGATCTGAGTGACAATCCCAAGGAATATGACCAGAATCAGCAGCAGCGATACAATTGCCGACAGCCAGTCCGGTGCGCTTCTGCCCTTTATCCTGATGTGCTTCAACCCTTTCATGATCGGTCTTCCCAAAAGGGAAACCACCGCTGCCAGTATCACATAGACCAGCACGCTCCTGAAATACCAGCAGAACGCGACAGTCACCGCCGCCGCGGCCGTCCAGATTATGTAACGGGCAAGCCTGTCCGTGCTTCGTTCGTCGTTCATTCCTTGTTGTTTTTCTTATGTTTACAAAAGTAGCAAAATTTCCGTAATAGTAATGTCGAAGCGACTTTGCCTTCAGGCAGCCGAAGGCAGCCAATCCCGACTTGCAGAAGCGGAGAAAATTCTTTAATATTGTAAATTTTACTTTGGATAACGAACATGGAGATAAGAATATCCGACGAACTGAACGACATAATCCGCTACTCCAGGGATGAGGCGATGCGGACCGGCAGCTATGGCATAGGTCCGGACCATTTGTTTCTGGGACTTCTGCGTCATGGTGAGAACGCTGCTTTCAAGGCTATTGTAGGGCTAGGAATTGATGAGGACAACTTCAAGAAGTTCATCGACAGCCACATATTCACTAATGAGCCGATCCCGTACTCGGAGTCGGACAAGATATCGTTCACCCGTTACGCCCAGAACGTATTGAGCATCACAGTGCTGGAGGCGTCAAAGCAAGGTGTTGACGAGGCGGACTCCCTGCATCTTCTTCTGGCTCTCTGCCGCACGACAGAGAATTACGGTCAGGCCTATCTTAGGCAGCACGGGGTGGATTATGGGCGCCTGCTGTCGTATATGCGTGACGAAGGGATGCTGAATAAAAACACCGGAATGGAGGAAGAAGCCAAAGGTGAAGACGGGCGGCAGGAGGTCGCTCAGGAATCCAATCCGGAAAAGAGTGTGATCGAGGACTTCGGCTTCGACCTCACTAAAGCCGCGGCGGAAGGTAAACTGGATCCCGTTGTCGGCAGGGAGACCGAGATCGCCCGTGTCATCGAGATTCTGGGAAGGCGCAAGAAAAACAACCCGATGCTGATCGGTGAGCCAGGGGTGGGGAAGTCAGCGATAGTCGAGGGAATAGCCTTGCGGATCGCCGGCGGAAGCATATCCCCGGCCTTGGCCAAGAAACGATTGATTTCCTTGGATATAGCCTCAGTAGTGGCCGGGACGAAATACCGTGGGGACTTTGAGAAACGCCTGAAGTCCATCATAAAGGAAGCAAGTTCCAATCCCGACATCATCCTGTTCATCGATGAGTTTCACACGATTGTCGGCGCAGGTGGCGCGCAGGGGAGTCTTGATGCGGCCAATATCCTTAAACCGGCCTTGGCCCGAGGCGAACTCCAGTGCATCGGGGCGACAACAATGGACGAGTTCGCCAAGATCGTGGAGAAGGACGGTGCCCTTGACCGGAGATTTCAGAAGATTGTCGTGGAGCCGACGGACATTCGGCAGTCCATCACGATTTTGGAGAACCTCAAGCCGAATTACGAGAACTTCCACAATGTTACCTACAGCGATGACGCCATTGAGGCCTGCGTCCGTCTGACTGATCGCTATATTTCCGACAAGTCTTTGCCGGACAAGGCGATAGACGCTATGGACGAGGCTGGGTCGATGATCCGCCTGAACCTGTCGAAGAAAAGAAGGTCAGGCAGCGTCGTCGATGCCGAGGACATCGCCACGGTGGTCTCCAAGATGACCGGAATCCCGGTCAACAAGGTGGCCGAATCCGAAGGCAACCGGATAATGAGGATGAAGGGCCGGCTACAAAGCCGCATAATAGGTCAGGACGAGGCCATCGAGAAAGTCGTGCGGGCCATCCAGAGAAACCGCGCAGGGCTCAAGGACCCGAACCGTCCGATCGGCACATTCCTTTTCTTTGGTCCGACTGGAGTCGGCAAGACCCAACTGGCGAAATGTCTTGCTGAATATCTTTTTGATTCCGAGGAGAATATGGTCCGCATCGACATGAGTGAATATATGGAGAAATTCACCGTGTCTCGTCTTGTCGGAGCGCCTCCCGGCTATGTCGGCTACGAGGAGGGCGGCCAGCTCAGCGAGAGGGTGCGCAGGAAGCCTTATTGTGTCGTGCTGCTGGACGAGATAGAAAAAGCCCATCCTGACATATTCAACATCCTGCTTCAGGTGCTTGACGAAGGCCGCCTTACGGATAGCAACGGGCGAGTGGTTAGCTTCCGGAACACCATAGTCATCATGACCTCCAATGTGGGCAGCCGCGAGCTTGATGAGTATGGCAGCGGGGTTGGATTCTCCACATCCGGAAAGAATGTTCAGAAGAACCGTCAGAGTGTTTTGGAGAAAGCCATAAGGAAGTCCTTTCCGCCGGAGTTCATCAACAGGGTGGACGAAAGAATATTCTTCAGCGCCTTGACCAAGGAGGACATTGAAAGGATCATCGACATTGAGTTGAAGGATCTTCGGGGCAGAGCCGAGGAGGCTGGCTACAAATTGATTGTCACCACTTCAGCCAAACGATTCATCGCTGAAGCCGGCTTTGATCCTGCATTCGGTGCGAGGCCTTTGAAGAGGGCGGTGATGAAATATGTTGAGGATCCTGTTTCAGAGTTCATCATCTCCGACCGGATTCTTCAAGGCAGGAGGAAGAAAGGCTCGTCAGGGCTCAGAACTCTCAGGGTCGGGCTTACCGCCGACAAGGAGAACACCCTCGTGTCCTTGAAGGAAACAGAGATCGAATTGGCTCTCAAGTGATTACGCGTTCTTGACGGCTCCCTCGAACTCCAGCCCCATATCGCCCATTATCTCCATAAGGGCAGTGAACGATGATTCTGATGAGATCATTGAGGCGAGCTTTTCGAGATTATATTCAGTGTTTCTCATGACTTTGTGTTTTTTGTTTCTGATGCAAAGGTAGGATGTGCTTGTGCCAAAGTGCGGCACAAGCACCGAAATATTTTTTGCCGGGAACTGTGGCTCGAACCACTGTTGTCTCTCTCGGTTTTTTTTACTAATTTTGCGTGTTTAACTATAATGTATTCAACATCGGAATATGGATATTGAGGAAAAGAAAGAGGAAGGCCAGACCGGCATCATCGAACCGGTTGAGATTGACCACGAGATGCGCACCGCGTACATCGACTATTCGATGTCCGTTATCGTCTCGCGTGCGTTGCCTGATGTCAGGGATGGCCTGAAGCCTGTGCAGAGGAGGGTCCTGTTTGGAATGGACGGGCTCGGCCTGTCATATTCGGGACCGACACGTAAGTGCGCCAAGATTGTCGGTGAGGTGCTCGGTAAGTACCACCCGCACGGCGACTCCAGTGTGTATGACGCTCTCGCCAGGCTCGCGCAGCCTTGGAACCAGCGTTACCCTATGATCTTCGGTCAGGGCAATTTCGGATCTATGGACGGTGACCCTGTGGCCGCCATGAGGTACACCGAGGCGAAGCTTCAGAAGATGACAGATGATGTTCTTGCAGACATCGACAAGAACACTGTGGATATGACACTTAACTTCGACGACACCGAGGAGGAGCCTACGGTTCTGCCTACAAAGGCTCCGCTGCTTCTGCTGAACGGATCGTCAGGTATCGCCGTCGGTATGGCCACGAACATGGCTCCGCACAATCTGGGTGAGTGCTGCGACGCGATCTGCGCCTACATCGACAATCCGGACATCGACACGGACGGTCTGATGCAGCACATCAAGGGACCTGACTTCCCGACGGGTGGCATTATCATGGGAGTGGGCGGCATCAAGGACGCCTACGAGACCGGCCGTGGAAAAGTTGTGGTCCGCGCGAAGACCGAGATAGAGGTCGCCGACAACGGCCGTGAGACCATCGTCGTGACCGAGATCCCTTACATGGTCAACAAGAAGGAGATGATCGAGAAGATCGGCCAGCTGGTCGAGGACAAGAAGATCGAGGGCATCACCTACATCAACGACGAGACCTCCCGCGAGGGTGTCCGTGTCGTGATCAGGGTAAAGCAGGGCTGCAACTCCAACGTCGTGCTCAATACCTTATTCAAGTACACCCAGCTTCAGTCCAGCTTCGCGTTCAATAATGTCGCCCTTGTCAAGGGACGTCCAAGGACTCTGTCCCTCAAGGACATGATCGCCAACTTCGTGGAGTTCCGCCACGAAGTCATCATCCGCAGGACCAAGTTTGAGCTGGAGAAGGCCCAGAAGAGGGCACACATCCTTGAAGGTCTGCTGAAAGCCATCGATGTCATCGACGAGATCATCCACATCATCAGGCATTCCGCCAACGTTGACGAGGCCAAGTCCGAGTTGATCTCCCGCTTCGAGTTCACGGACGCACAGGCGACAGCCATCGTGGAGATGAGGCTCCGTCAGTTGACAGGTCTGGAGAGAGAGAAACTTCAGGCTGAATATGACGAGCTTGAGAAGTTCATCGCCCGCTGCAACGAGATTCTCGGCAGTGTGGAGGAGCAGATGAAGGTCATCAAGGCCGAGACGATCGAACTCAAGAACAAATACGCCGACCCGAGAAGGACAGAGATCCGTCCTTCAGCGGGAGAGTTCAACCCGGAGGACTTCTACGCCGACGAGGACATGGTCATCACGATCTCCCATCTGGGCTACATCAAGAGGACTCCTCTGACCGAGTACCGCACACAGGCGCGCGGCGGGGTAGGAATGAAGGGAAGCGCGACGAGGGACGAGGACTTCATCGACCACATCTACATCGCGAACATGCACTCCACGATGCTCCTCTTCACCCAGACAGGACGCTGCTTCTGGCTCAAGGTCTATGAGATACCGGAAGGCTCAAGGGCATCCAAGGGACGCGCCATCCAGAATGTGCTCAACATCCCTAACGACAAGATCCTGGCCTACATCAACGTCAAGACTCTCAAGGATCCTGAATATGTCAGCGGCAACAACATCGTGCTGATTACCAAGAGGGGTATCATCAAGAAGACCTCTCTGGAGGCATATTCACACCCAAGGGCGGCCGGTGTGAACGCCGTCAACCTCCGTGATGGGGATGAGCTGGTCGAGGCCTTGCTGACCAACGGCAGCGAGGAGATCCTGATCGCCGCCCGCGAGGGACGCTGCTGCCGCTTCGACGAAACCGACGCCCGTCCGATGGGCAGAAACTCCACCGGAGTGCGTGGCATCAATATTGAAGACGACGATGAGGTCATCGGAGCCATCAATTACGATCCTAAGGCGGAGGACGCTTCGGCGCACACAGTGCTTGTCGTGAGCGAGAACGGATTCGGAAAGAGAACCGATTTCGATGAATATCGTATCACCAACCGAGGCGGCAAGGGTGTCAAGACCATCAGCATCACCGAGAAGACGGGCAAGCTGATCGCCATCAAGAACGTGACCGAGAACGATGACCTGATGATCATCGAAAAGTCCGGTCTGACGATAAGGATGGCGGTCTCCGACATCAGAGTGGCGGGAAGGGCTACTCAGGGAGTGAAACTGATCAACATCAAGAACGGCGACTCGATCGCGGCCATCTCGACTGTTGAGAAGAGCGGTGACGAGGAACAACCAGTCGCCGATGAGGCTTCCGAGGCCCCTCAGGAGTAGATTATTTAGAAACAACTAAATACCAATAATCATGAAAAGGACATTGATTGTGTTGGCATTGCTCGCTTCCTTCCAGGTAGCGGATGCCCAGTCTAACGTGAACTCAGCCGCAAAGGCGGTCGAGAGTGCTCTGGCCGCTTCCCAGAACGAGAAGAAGGCCACTAAAGTGGCGACTTGGATGAAACTTGCCCAAGCCTATGTTGACGCTTACGGAGCGCCTGCCGGAAATGTTTGGCTCGGCGCGGACATGAACGCCCTTCAGCTTTCCATGGGTGGCGAGAAACCGACATCTGTCGAGATGGTTACCCTGAACGGTGCTCAGTACACCAAGCAGGTCTACGAGAACAAGAATCTCTACTTCAACGCTAATGGTCAGCTCTCTGTGATCGAGGTTGTGAAACCGGTTGTCGAGAATGCTCTCCCTAAGGCGCTTGAGGCCTACAAGAAGGCTTACGAGCTTGATGTGAAGCGCAGCAAGGACAAAGACATCAGCGCCGGGATCAAGACCATCTCCGAGAAGCTGAACCAGGAGGCCTACAACTCCTACACCCTCGGTGACGTCAAGAAGGCTGAAGAGTACTTTGAGGCAGCCTACAATGCCGCCGCACAGAAGCCTTACGCTCAGATAGACACCAATTCCCTGTACAACGCGGCTTTCACATCTTGGAGCACGGAGAATTTCTCCAAGGCCAAGGACATGTTCGACAAGTGCCTTGGCTATGGCTACTACGGAGACAACGGTGAGGTTTTCGCGAAGCTTTCCGACTGTGTGTCCCACATCGACACCACCAAGGCCGGCAAGACTGCCGCAAAGGACTATCTTGAGCAGGGTTTCCAGAAATTCCCGACAAGCGAGAGCATCGTCTTCGGTCTCATCAACTACTACATGACCAGCGGTGAGGGCACAGACAGGCTCTTCGAGCTCCTCCAGCAGGCCAAGACCACTTCCCCTGACAACGCTTCCCTCTACTATGTTGAGGGCCAGGCCTACAAGCAGCTTGGAGATCTGGACAAGGCCGCAAAGGCTTATGACGAGTCCGCGGCCAAGGATCCAAAGTACGTCTTCGCCTACATCGGAAAGGGTCAGATGTACTATGACAAGGCTCTCGAGCTTCAGGAGAAAGCCCAGAATGAACTTGATGACAACAAGTACATGGCTCTTGTACAGGAATTTGAGGTGACATTGAAGAAGTGCATCGATCCGTTCGAGCAGGCTTACGTTGTCTGCGAGGATCCGTCCATCAAGTCGACGATCGCCGAGTACCTCAAGCAGATCTACTACCGTTTCCGTGATCAGGATCCTAAGTATCAGGCCGGCTACGAGAAGTACAACGCACTGCTGAACAACTAATCGGTCGGCACGCTGCCATGACGAATGTGCGTGGCGGGTAAATGCTTGATTTACAATTAATAACGAAATCACCTCCAGCCGAATCGGGCTGGAGGTGATTGTTTTTATTGGTTGATAATCAGTTATTTACCTGCCACGGGTGTCGGAAGTGGAAACCGACAATCGCATGCCTTAATCGCTTTCGTGTCCGTCCACGGTCTCGGACCAATCCTCGGCCTCCTTTTTGTCGAAGGCCTTTACGATCTTGCTCACGAGCGGGTGGCGGACGATGTCCTCGTTGGTGAAGAAGATGGTGCTGACACCCTTGATGTTCCTAAGGAGGCTGATGCCGCGCAGCAGGCCGGAGTCCTCACGGCGCGGAAGATCGACCTGGGTCGCGTCGCCGGTCACGATGAACTTGGCGTTCATGCCCATTCGAGTCAGGAACATCTTCAACTGGCCTAAATTCGTGTTCTGGGCCTCGTCAAGAATGACACAGGCACGGTCTAAGGTACGGCCCCGCATGTAAGCCAGCGGAGCTATCTGGATGGTGCCCTCCTCGATGAACTCTTGCAGTCTTTTGGGCGGGATCATGTCTCCAAGGGCGTCGTACAGCGGTTGGAGGTACGGATCCAATTTGTCTTTCAGGTCTCCGGGCAGGAATCCGAGCCGTTCCCCAGCCTCGACGGCGGGACGTGTCAGGATGATGCGTTTGATTTCCCGGTTCTTCAGTGCCCTTACCGCCAGGGCTATCGCAATGTAAGTCTTTCCGGTTCCGGCCGGGCCGACGGCGAAGACGAGATCGTTCTCGAAATAGGCCTTGACCATCTCCTGCTGGGTCTTGTTGCGGGCCTTGATCGGTTTGCCCTCAGTGCTGTGGACGATGATCGCCTCTCCGTTCAGTTTGAAATTGTTGGGCGAGTTCTCTCCGTCGAAGATGTCCTCGACATCGAAGGATGTGAGGTTCATCTTGTGCATCCTCCGCTCTATCAACTCGGCGAATTTCTGGTTGAATTCCTGGATGTCGTTCTCCTTGCCCTCGAGGTGGATCTCATTGCCTCTGGCTACCACCTTAAGTCCATGAAAATAAGAGCAGAATTCTTCTAGAATCTTGTTCCCGGCCCCGAAAATCTCGATGGGGTCGATGGCGTCAAGCGTTATGGTTTTCTTCATTATCAATCAATAATTCCTGTTTCTTTCTTTACCCTCTCGTAGGAGGCGATCATCTTGTCGTAGTCCCATGGATTGATCCAAAGGTCACGTTTACCGACATATTCCTTGATGGGGAAAGTGGTGTAGCCGCACGTCAGGTGGCCTGGCCTTGAGCACCATGTCAGCGTCAGAAGCGGCTCCAGCATATTCTTGTTCCCAAGCCAATCTTTTGTGAAGCGCAGCGTCACCATCATCCCGACCTGGGTGTTCGGGGCGCTCATGTTCGAAATGAAATTTCCCAATGAATATACCACCGGCACTTTCCTCACTCTAACTCCGTTCTTCGAAGAGACTGTCAGAGTCTCAATATCTTGCAGTACATGAGGGTGCGCCCCGACCACCGCGTCGCAGCCTTTTTCCGCCAGCCAGCGCGCAAACCGGCCCTGCGAGGCTGAATGTCTGAGGACATATTCATTGCCCCAATGAGGCAGTGCTATGGTGAAGTCGGCTCCTGATTCCCTTGCCCTTCGGATCGCGCCGGCTATTTCGATGGTGTCGATCCGGTGGACCTTCGGGTACTCTTCCCTGATGCCGCAGTTCGTGCCGTAGGTGAAGTTAACCAATGCGATGCGGATGCCCTTCGAAACGATCCTCAGCGGGAAGCGCAGCGAGTCATCCTCGGCGGAAGCGGCGGCACCGGTGTGCCTGACGAGCCCCTCTTTCTCCATCTTTGAATATATTCCCAGAGTCCTCCGAATCCCTTTCGTCCCTTTGTCAAGAATATGATTGTTCGCGGTCAGGAATATGTCCACGCCGCTTTTCGCAACCGCCTCGGCATAGCTGTCCGGCGCCGAGAAGCATGGGTAGCCGGTGTAAGGTTTCCCGGCCAGAGTGAACTCCATGTTCGCCACGGCTATGTCCGCTTCCTTGATCAGACGCTCGATCTTTGGGAAACACTCCGAGAAATCGAACGAGTCTTCTCCGACCCTGGCGTTCGCGATTTGGTCCCGATGCATCATCATGTCTCCCATGATCACAATGCTGACCGTGTCCGGGGTCTGAAAGAATGGATGTGGAATATTCAGTCCTTGTGTAAGGTATGGCTCCGGCTTGCCGTTCCGCGACAATGACTCATCCCGGAGGTTCTGGGCCGCTTGAAAGCGAGAGGGAATCAAACCATGCTGAAATGACCCCCTTTGGATGTCTTGTGACATCGCAGAACAGGTAAGTGTAAGGAACAGAAGACTGGTTGTCAGAATTTTCCGCATGCACAAAGATAATAATACGTGCTGGATTTTAAAAATATTGCGATATCCTCTTGCGATTGTAAAATTTTTTCGTAACTTTGCAATCTCTAACACGGTGCGATTAGTTCAGTTGGTAGAGCACCAGATTGTGGTTCTGGGTGTCGTGGGTTCGAGCCCCACATCGCACCCCAACAAGAAAGGCGGAAGATTTTTTCTTCCGCCTTTCTTGTTGGAGCGCGAATCCAACCCCCCAGTCACTTTGTGACAGCCCCAGAGGGGCACGGGGAAGGGATTCCCCGAAACCCCTTCGGTCACTTCGCACGCTTTGCGCACAATTCCTCCAACCCCCAGTCACTTTGTGACAGCCCCAGAGGGGCACGGGGAAAGGATTCCCCGAAACCCCTTCGGTCGCTTCGCGCGCTTTGCGCACAATTCCTCCAACCCCCAGTCACTTTGTGACAGCCCCAGAGGGGCACGGGGAAAGGATTCCCCGAAACCCCTTCGGTCGCTTCGCTCCAATAGGCGGGGCTGACAGAAATGCGGTCACTGAGCTTGTCGAAGTGACCGATTGATCGCTCAGTGGCCGAGTGCTCCGCACCAGTTGAGTTTGAGGGTTATGCCGGCGGTGTCTGGGTAAATGGAGCCCTTGTCGGCGTACAGCCCGACGCTGACGAGTGTCGGGCAGGCGATGACACGCTTGGGAAGGGTGAGCTCAAAGGCCCCCGAAACTTGTCTCGGCGCTGAATCGAAGAACTTGTCTGTCTGCGAGTATTTGCCGAAATTTCTGCTGTAGGTGACCTTGACCGAGTACGGCACCTTTCTGAACAACCTGCCGCTTGCCCCCACGTTCCATGCGACAATCCTGTTGCTCACAACCCCGCGCGTTATCCCATTCCCGTCCTTTGCGGAAGGAATGAACAGCGGCAGCCCTATCGTGCGCCCGTTGTAAGTCCATCCGGATTTATATTCCCCATTGTTGAAATAATTGTCGCAACCGCCGACGATATAGACCTTCTTGTCTGGATTCCTTTTCAGCTCTTCCTCCGAGGCCGGCCTGTCATGCCTCGTGCCGGACTGCCACTTCGTGTAGATGAACTCCAGAAGCAAGTCGCTGACCCATTTCTCCTTGTCCTTGAACGAAAAATGCAAGGTGTTGACCGCGTCCGGAAAGTTCTGGAATCCGACACCGGAGCCATCCTCGAACGGCCTGTCGTGCTGGAATGTAAGATGCCACCTGTCTTGCTCCAGATCCAGCCTGAGCAGCTCACGTCCGAGATGGTTGCCCAAAGCGTTGATCTGATCGCTCCTTGTCGCCCCGTCACCCCCGCTGGCCGCCACCATGATCCTAAGATAGTCCGATAATCCATGAGGCTGTTTCCCGTTGTCCGGCGATTCGCCACCCCATTGTGACCAAAGGTCCAGACCGCCGGTGAAAGACAGCTTGGGAGTTATGTTGACCTTGAAGTACAGGGCCTGGTTGTGCAGTAAGGTGTGTCTGACGTACCTGTTGTCCCAAAGCCCGTAATCCCCGAAATCGAATCTGGCCGAAAGAACACCCTTGGTGAAAGGCACCTTGATCCAATCCGAACGCAGGCTGTACCCCGGAAAGCTTTGGGCGTTGTCAGTCATGACGAAATTGCCTCCTGTCACAGAGAGCCCGCCAAAATCGACGGCCCGCCTGCGTACGCCAAGATCCAGACTCAACTTTTTCCAACCAGCTCCCACGTAGAGTTCCTGAACCATCCCCCTGAGGCTGCTCCCGTCGCTGTTGTGCACTTCGCTGTTACCCTCGGCCGCCGCGTATCCGGCCAGTCCTATTCCCCAATCAAGACGTAAGGAGTTCTTCCCGAAATACGTCCCGCTGGCTCCTCCTCTCAGAAGTCCACCGCAAGTTTCCGGGTAGACCCCTCCCTTGTTGGTGTGGCTCCAGAACGGCAGAGCCCTTCCGGTCGATCCCATTCCCGCCATCTCGACGTACCAGTCGCCATGGGCCTGGCCGGAAGCGGCCGGTTGTATAAATGAGAACGCCATGGCGAGAAACGTCAGCCTGGCGATATTCATAAATCTGTTCATCATTCTTTATTCTGTGAGTTGACTCTTCACGAAGGGGGGTATGATTAGCCTATCTCTTCCCCTTGACGGAAGGGTGCGCAAGGATCTGAACGTCGATGCCGTCGATCCGGTAGCCCCTGAAACGTCGAGCCAGAAGCCTGGACTCGATCTGAGTGTAGAGTTCGTCGTCGACCACATCCGAGTACACATGATTCACGGTGTCGTAAAGGTGGAAATGCTTGAAGGTGTTGACATCAAAGTACATCTTGTTGTTCTCGCTCAACCTGTGGTGGTATATTCCTAAAAGTGAAAGTTGGGTCAGAATGTTGTAGACGGAAGCGACTGTGACCTTTGCCTTGCTTGTCTCTGAGATTTCGGCTGTCACCATGTCGGCGCAAGCGTGTCCAAGTTTGAGCATCGCCTCATGTACGGCGATTCGTTGCGGGGTTACCTTGAGTCCGTTCTTCTTTAAAAGTTCTCTGAAATCTTCAATTGTCGGTGCCTTGTTGTTTTTCTCCATATAATGTGTTTTTCAGTCAATGCTCCTGCGGTATGCTGCCGGGTTGACGGCGCAAAATGCAAATTTATAAATATTCCATTATTAATAGAGTGTTTCAATGGAAAATTATCAACTTTTACAAACGTCATATCGCTTGGCTAATCACGAATTATGGTTATCTTTGTAGGTTAAGTTTTGACGTGCCAAGTCAAGTGGTGAAAATCTTTGCCACGGATATGGCGGTGACTATTGACGATTACTGAATATGGAAAAGACCAGATGCTTGATCATAGGAGGCGGCCCGGCCGGCTACACGGCCGCTATCTACGCTTCCAGAGCCGCGCTTGAGCCTGTCCTTTACGAGGGCATGGAGCCGGGCGGACAGCTGACAACCACCACCATTGTCGAGAATTTCCCGGGATTCCCCGAGGGCGTCGACGCCAACCAGCTCATGGATGGAATGCGTTCGCAGGCCAAGCGCTTGGGTGCGGACATCAGAAGGGGAGTGGTGACGGATGTGGATTTCTCCTCGAGGCCGTTCGGCGTCACGATAGATGGCGGGACCAGGATCGAGGCTGAGGCCGTCATCATCGCGACCGGCGCCACGGCGAAGTATCTCGGGCTTCCGTCTGAGCAAAAATTCAGGGGATTGGGTGTCAGCGCGTGCGCTACGTGCGACGGTTTTTTCTACAGAAAGAAGGACGTTGCGGTTGTCGGCGGTGGAGACACGGCCTGTGAGGAGGCCACTTATCTCGCCAACCTTTGCCGCAAAGTCTACATGATTGTCCGCCGGGATGTCTTCAGGGCGTCGGCCGCGATGCGGGAAAGGGTGCTGAACACCCCGAACATCGAGGTGCTCTGGAACTGCAACACCCAGGAAGTGCTTGGAGATGAGTCTGGTGTGACCGGAGTCCGCGTCCAGGACAAAGATGGTAAGGTTTTTGATGTCAAGGTCGACGGATTTTTCCTGGCCATAGGGCATCATCCTAACTCGGACATATTCAAGAAGTACGTCGAGACCGATGAGAACGGCTACATCATAACCAATGGCAAGACTTCCGAGACAAATGTCGAAGGAGTGTTTGCGGCGGGTGATGTTCAGGATCCGAAGTTCAGGCAGGCGATAACAGCCGCCGCCTCAGGATGCCGCGCCGCGTTGGAAGTGGAAAAATTCCTTTTGTCGCATTGATGATTGATGAATATGATAATGAATATGCTGAAATCTACTCTGAAGATCGCGCTTGCCGCCTTTGTCGCCGCGCTTTCCTTGCAGTCCTGTAAATCCGAGTACGAGGCCCTCCTGAACGGCAACGACGTTGACGCGAAGTATTCCGCCGCGTTTGACTATTTCAACCACGGAAAGTACAGCAAGGCCGCCCAGTTGTTCGAGTCGTTGGCCGTGTTGACCAGCGGGACCGACAGGGATGACACCGTGCAGTACTATTGGGGGCTTAGCAACTACCGTTTCAAGGATTACTACACCGCCGAGACGAATTTCACCAAGTTCATCACAAACTTTCCGCGCAGTCCTTTCGCCGAGGAGGCCGCTTTCCTGAGGATCGACTGTCTGTACCGCTCGACATTGCGCTATGAGCTCGACCAGATCCCGACCCACAACGCCATCAGCGTCATCAGCCAGTACATGGTAGAGAATCCTGACAACAGCCATTCGGCGATCTGCCGCAGAATGCTGAAGGAACTGAACGACAGGCTTGACAGGAAAGCTTACGAGAACGCCAAGCTTTACTATAAGATGGAAGACTACAAGGCCGCCAGGGTGGCTTTTAGAAACGTTCTCAAAGAAGACGCCGAGAACATCTACCGAGAGGACATCCTCTACTACATCGCCAAGTCTTCCTATAAGTATGCGTTCCTTAGCGTTGAGGGAAAGCAGAAAGAACGTTACATGACATTCGTGGACGACTATTACAACTTTATCGGTGAACTTCCAGACTCGCCTTACAGAAAGGAACTGGATGCCCTCTACCGCCGAGCCCAGAAGGCTCTTGGCCGTTATTCGGGGACGGACGAAGACCTCGAGGTGAAGGAAAAGGACTTCGAGAGAGACAAGAAAAAAATATTGAAACAATCCGAACAATAGGCTTCGTACATAATTTAGACAAGATTTTTTTTGAATATGGACATTAAGAAGAAAGTCCCTTCTAACACAATCACAAGGGACATCAAGTACCTCGCCGAGCCGACAGGCAACATCTATGAGACAGTGGTTCTCCTTTATAAGAGAGCGAATCAGATAGCCCTCGCCGAGAAGAAGGAACTCGCCAAGAAACTGGAGGACTTCCGTACCGACCGCGACACCATGGACGAAGTGTTCGAGAACCGCGAGCAGATAGAGATTTCCAAGTACTACGAGAAACTCCCTAAACCGGACTTGATCGCCATCTCCGAGTTTGAGGACGGGGAACTCTACTACAGAATGGCCGGCTCCGGTAGCGAAGAGGAGATGAATGTCCGTCCTGCCAAGGAAAACATTTCGGACGCTGAGTAGTCTTTGGGGCTATGCTCAAGTCCCTGCAGATAAGAAATTACGTTTTGATAGACTCTCTGGACATCGAGTTTCCGGAGGGTCTGATTATTATATCCGGCCAGACCGGGGCCGGAAAGTCAATCCTTCTCGGGGCTCTTTCCCTGCTTCTTGGCTCCAAGGCCGACTCTTCCGTGATTGGAGGTGAGGCGGACAGTTGTGTGGTCGAGGCGGTTTTCGGAGTGCCGGAGACGGATTCAGTGTTGAGGAGCATCCTTGAGGAGAATGATGTCGAGGCCGAGGATGGGGAACTGATTATCCGCAGGGTGGTTAACCGCTCAGGCCGCTCCCGTTCTTTCATCAATGACTCACCGGTGAACATTCAACTCCTTCAGAGCATAGCCTCAAGGCTTGTGGACATCCATTCCCAGCATCAGACCCTCCTGTTGTCTGACAAGGTTTTCCAGCTTTCGATGCTGGATCACTTCGCCGGAGACGAGGAACTTCTGGAGGAGTTTGCCAACTCCTACAGGTCTTTCAAGGCCCATGAGAAGGAATATTCAGAAGTCACATCAAAACTTGATAGGCTGAAAGGTGAGAGTGAATATCTCCGCGCCCGCTGGCAGAGGCTCGAGGACGCACGTCTTCAGGAAGGTGAAATCGAGTCGCTGGAGGTAGAGCAGAGGCAGCTTGCCAACGCCGAGGAGATTAAGGAAAACCTTGGCGGGGTCGAGGAGATGTTCAATCCGTCCGATCCTAACTCGGAGGCGATGCCGTTGTCTTCGGTTTTGAAGGAAGCCCAGAGGATGTTGGAGAAAGTCGCCAAGTTTGTTCCTGAGGCGGCTTCTCTGGCGGAGCGGATTGATTCTGCCCGCACTGAACTTGATGACATACTCGAGGATGTCTCGGCCATTAATTCCCGCACGGAACTTTCCCAGGAGCGCCTTGAGGCTGTGGATGAGCGTCTGTCCCTTCTTTATGACTTGATGAAAGGCTATTCGGCCTCATCTGTGACCGAACTGATCGCCAAGAGGGATGCGCTTTCCGAGTCACTTTTCGATTCCACCGCCCTTGAAAGCCGCAAGGCTGAGCTTGAGGCCATGATGGAAACTGAAAGGAAGTCGTTGGAGGGAATATCCCATCGTCTTCACGAAGCCAGAGCCAAGGCCTGCGGGCCGTTCTCAAAGGCCATCACAGAGTCGGTCCGTTCCCTTGAGATGGACTATGCCGTGTTCAGTGTGGAACTCTCGGAGGCTCCGATGTCCTCAAGCGGTTCGGATGTCGTCCGCTTCCTGTTCTCGGCTTCCGGGACTGCTCCGGTGGATGTCGCGAAGTGCGCTTCCGGAGGTGAGATGTCCCGGCTGATGCTTTGCCTCAAGGCCATGATGGCCAAGTTTGTGAGCATGCCGACACTCATCTTCGACGAGATCGACACAGGAGTCTCCGGCAGCGTGGCCGACAAGATGGGACGCATGATCTGCTCGATGGGGAAGGACATGCAGGTCTTCGCCATCACCCACCTTCCGCAAGTCGCGGCGAAAGGCTCCGCCCACTATGTGGTTGAAAAGGAATATGACGTCCTGGGTAAGGCCACAACATCCGTCCGGCAGATCAATGGACATGATCGTGTCATGGAAATCGCCAGGATGCTGAGCGGCAGCAGCATCACCTCCGCCGCTGTGGAGAACGCCAAGGAGTTGCTCTCTATCTGATCAGTCTGACTGAATAATCCGACTCGTAGACCACCCGGCGTACAGCCTCGTTGACGTAGCCGCCGTGTTCCGTCTTTACAAGTTTGAAGTCGGACTGAAGACCTGAGCCTTGAACGAAACCTCGCTCGTTCCATCTTCTGCCATATTCAGAACTGTTTGTCGAGAAGAATTTCATGAGGTCGTAGCCTTGGAACGCCGTGCGGCTTGGCTCCGTCCCGTAGATCGCCCTGTACTTCATCAGGAAATCCTGCACGTCCTTGGAGTCATAGTCCACATGATAGGACACGCTGGAGTGAAGTTTAAGGGCGTGGAGTTGCTCGACATCGATCTCTTCGAAAGTCCTTAGTTTGGAAGTGCTGTAGAGCACGATGTCTTTTTTCTGGCTTGAGACCAGATAGAGAAGCCTGACAACCTCGATGACAAACGCCTTGCTGTCGGATGCTATCACAACCCTGTTTGTGCCGGAACCTGTCATCATCCCTTCGATCCGTCCCATCACCTGCCGTCCCTCCAAAATGTTGAATGAAAGGTCGGAATGCCTCAGCCCCGAGCCGAGTACCTCTTTGATCACATCGGACGCATAACCGTTGGCGGCAACCCCTTTCTGTGTCACGAGGATCACATTGTCCTCTGACCTCATGTCTGACTTGATCCACCTGACCATGTCGGAGATCTGTGCCTTCGTAGGGGCCGGAGCCTGTATGACACTTGGAATCGTGTCCGCGAGCGCTTCCACCTTAGGATCAAGCGGAGAGACAATCCAGGTCGTGCCTTTCGATGCGTTCACTGTTCTGGCGATGTCAGTGCCGGACACCGGACCGAGCACGAAATCGCTTTTTGAGAACCTCTCCTCCGTGACAGGCATGGCTCCTCCCGCGACGTCATAGACATTGAGGTCAACCTTATGGTCAGTTTCGCCAAGATCCTTGGCCGCCAGCAGAACCCCGCTGTAGAAATCCATCATTTGGCTGTCAGCCTTCCTCGCCGTGTTGAAAGGCAGAAGCAGGGCGACGCTTGTCTCCTGTCTCTTATTGAAGAGCCTGTCGAAAAATCCCCCGTTCTCCCCGGTCACTGAGCCCGCCGAAGTGCCGGAACCCGCTGAATCTCTCCCGGTCACTGAGCCTGCCGAAGTGCCCGAGCCCGCCGAACCGCTCCCGGTCACTGAGCTTGCCGAAGTGCCAGAACTTGCCGAAGTGCCGGAACCCACCGAAGCCCCCTCCCACCTTTCCGGATGAAGAGGAATCTTGATCTCGTCCTTTCTCCTGACCTTTTCGGAAGTCATCCTGTTTATGTTCATGATGGTTTCCTTTGACACGGAGTATTTCCTTGCGATTGCCCCAAGATCCTCGAACCACTTCACGCGATGGATGAAATATTCCTTGCTCTCGTCTTTCGCTGGAGTCTCCTTCACGTCAGAACTCGCATGAACGGAATTCCCCACAGTCTCTCCGCCTTTGACAGGAATCAAAAGAATCTGGTCTTTCTTCAGCCCTTCCGTTTCCAGTTTCAGGGTAGGATTGGCATTGATGATCTCCTGAAGGGGCACATTGTAGGCCTTGCTGATCGAATACAATGTCTGCCGCTCCCGTACAATGTGCGAGTAGTAGATCTTGCCGTTGTTGCGGACTTTTTCGGTCGAGACCACAACCTGTGGCTGGGAGTATTCCTGAGCTGATGCTCCGGAACAGAAGGCGGCCGTAAGGCATGTCAAGGCCACGAAGGCAGTCAAGTGTCTGTTGCTCATTTTATCTTGTACAAATTGTCGGAAAACTCCAACATCTTCTTGCAGAATGTTTTCCAGGAGAGCCTCTCTTTCTCGGCCCTGATGGCGCTGACGCAGAGAGTCTTGAGGTTGCTGTCGGAGAAGTAGGTCTTGATCTCCTTCACAATGCTGTTCACGTCCGCTTTCCCGGCGACGAGCCCTGTGCCGCAGTCCCCGATGGACTGGCGAAGCCCTCCGACATCCGTCACGACCATAGGCACTTCAAAATGGTAGGCGATGGCGCTGATGCCGCTTTGGGTCGCCGACCTGTAAGGCAGCACGGCCAGATCGGCCGCGGAGAAATAATCCTTGACCTCGGAGTCTTTAATGTAGCGGGTGAAAAGCTTGATCCTGTCCTTGGCCGGAGAACTGTCAATGATCGCCTGATACTTGTCGAACGAGCCGTAAGGCTCTCCGGCGACGATCAGCTGGTAGCTGTTGTCCAGCTTGCCGAAGGCGTTCAGGAGTATGTCAAGCCCCTTGTAGGATCGTATCAGTCCGAAAAAAAGCAGGTTTTTCTTGCCAGGCTCCAGACCAAGGAGCTTTTCCGCCTCCTCTCTTGGAAGCTTCTCGCCGAAATGCCCGTAAATCGGGTGGAACAACGTCAGGTTCGGAGCATTGGGCGAAAGCTTGTGCAGATCCTCAGCCACCTCGTCGCATAATGTGACATTGCCCGTGCATCCTGACAGAAAATACTTTGTCAGAGGAGCGTCAAAGAACTTCGGCTCGTGAGGGGTGACGTTGTGCAGGATAGAGATGACCTTGCAGCGTTTTTTCAGCCGCCTGGCGATGAAGCCAAGGGAAGGCCCGAAATAGGACATCCAGTAGCTGATGATCACCAGATCCGGCTTCCAGTCACGGATCGCCCTGTAGGTGCGTCCGTAAGTAAAAGGATTGGCCGTATCCAGAAGAGCCTCGCTCTCGATGGGTACGGCGTCATCATCCTTTGTGACGTATTGTGTCTTTCCCGGAAAAAGAAATTCAGGATACTGTCTTTTGAAATTGAAGGCCTTGACCGTGTGGTTTTTGCCCAGTTCCAAGTAGAGACTTGCGTTGAACTGAGAAATCCCACCTCTGAATGGGTAAAAGCAGGACAGCAGGGCGATTCTCAAAGCTACTTGGCTTTAGACTCGCTTGTGGCGGCCGGCGCGGCCTTTCCGCTCTTGCTCTTGTTTTGGATGTACTCGTCGTTCAGACCGGCCAGAATCGCGTCCGTCACGTCGAGTTCAGGGTCGCCCGTGGCCACCGGAGCCGGAAGGACGCTGCCCTGTGTGGCGATGATCATGGCGTACTTGTGCTCCTCGTTGAACTTGTCGAGGAAGGTCTTGATGGCGTCACCGATCTGGTTCATCATAACCTGCTGCTCCTCGGCGATCTCCTGCTGCTTCTGGGCGGCGTAGTTGTTGAAGTTGTTCTGCTGCTCCTGAAGCTTGATGTTCCTCTGCTCGGCCACAGAACGCACGAGAAGACCCTTGTCAAGGTCTGACTGGAACTTGTTCACATCGCTCTGAAGCTTGTTGCCTCTTCTGTTGATCTCTTCCTGGATGCTCTGAACCTTTGTCTCGACAACAGATCTGAGGTCGTTGGCCATGTCGTACTCGTCAAGCACTCTGTCAAGGTCGAACCATACGATGGAACCGGCCTGCGCCGTGGCCTGGGCGGCCTCTCCTGAGGTGGAGTCCTTTTTCCCGTTACCGTTAGAAGTGAGCTGGATAATTCCGAGGGCAACCACAGCGACGAGGGCTATGATGCTTACAATCAGTGGTGTTTGTTTCATTTTATTGATTTATTAATTAATATTCAAGGTTGCAAATGTAACTAAAAAATCTTTATCTTCGACAGATATGCCTGGATTGTTTTCTCAAGACCCATGTAAAGAGCGTCGCAGATGATGGCGTGGCCGATGGAGACCTCGTCCGTCCATGGGATGGTTCTTATGAAATATTCAAGATTCTCGAGGCTCAGATCGTGGCCGGCATTCAGTCCCAAACCAAGTTCGCGGACGACTTTGGCCGTCTCAAGATAGGGCTTGATTGCATTCTCCGGGCCAGAAGGATAGTTCGCGGCATAGTCGGCAGTGTAGAGTTCCACTCTGTCGCATCCGCAAGCCTTGGCACCCTCAGCCATCGCAGGGGAAGGGTCAATGAATATTGAGGTGCGGATCCCTTTCTCCTTGAATCCGGCGCAGATGTCCGTCAGAAAATCCTTGTTGGAGATGGTGTCCCATCCGGCGTTGGAGGTGATGGCGTCATGGGCGTCCGGTACGAGGGTCACCTGATCGGGCACAACCTCGAGCACCAGGTCCACGAAACTGGGAATAGGATTTCCCTCTATGTTGAACTCGGTCGTCAACGTAGGCCTTATGGCCCTTACATCCGAGTACCTTATGTGTCTTTCGTCCGGCCTTGGATGGACGGTTATCCCTTCCGCTCCGAATCTTTCACAGTCGATCGCCGCCTTCTCGACATCGGGCATGTTCCCCCCGCGGGCGTTGCGCAGGGTCGCGATCTTGTTGATGTTTACACTAAGTCTGGTCATGTTCGTACAACAATATAAACACACAAAAATAATGATTTATGTTCAGTTTTATGCAGAATTGTGCTATTTTTGGAATCCGATAGTCTTCGGACACATAATCGGAACAAGGCACGGATGAAGATAGCACTATACTCCAGAGAAGGTGACGCCATGGGCGAAAAGAGACTTTCCTCGATGTTGGAAAGGCTTGACAAAGAATCGTTTGATCTCTATCAGATCAGCGGCGGGGAGGACATTCTTCCCGGCACGGATCTGGTCATGAGCGTTGGCGGCGACGGCACGTTTCTCTCTGCTTCCCAGTGCGTTGGCAAGTCCGGCGTCCCGATTCTCGGGGTCAACCTCGGAAGGCTGGGATTCCTTTCTGAATATAGTCCCGAAGAGGCCTGCGAGGCGCTCTTGTCCGGAGGATGGTATCTGGAGGACAGGGAGTTGCTGGACACAAAGGTGTCTGACGGACTCTCGGAGACGGAACCGCGATTCTGGCCTTTCACCCTCAACGAAGTCTCCGTGCACCGTTCCGGAGCGGCTCTTCTTGGAGTTGACGTGACCATAGACGGTCATCCTCTGCCGACTTACTGGGCCGACGGGCTTCTTGTCGCCACCAGTTCCGGATCGACTGCATATTCATTAAGCGTCGGAGGCCCCATCTGCGCTCCCGAGGCGAAGGTGCTGATCATCGCGCCGATCGCCCCGCACAACCTGAACGCCCGCCCGCTTGTGGTTCCGGACACCACGAGGATCACTGTCTCCATGAGATCACGGGATGATGGCGTCATGCTCTCGATGGACAACAGAAACCATCTTATCGACCCCTCCGCCACCCTTGACGTCAAGGTGGCACAGTTTTCGCTAAAGAGGGTACGTCTAAAAAATACCAGTTTTATAAAAGCTTTGACAACAAAGCTGTTCTGGGGAGAGGACATCCGGAACAGCGGTGAATGACAATTTTGTGAATATATGGACGAAATCAACAACATACCGGCTCATGTGTCCATCATCATGGACGGCAACGGGCGATGGGCCCGTCTCAAGGGCAAGGAAAGGGTCGCCGGCCATTTCGAGGGAGTCGAAAGCGTGAGGGTCTGTGTCGAGGCGGCAGCGGAGGCCGGGGTCAAATACCTCTCGCTTTTCGCTTTTTCGGAAGAGAACTGGGGACGCCCCGAGGAGGAGGTCAACTCTCTTATGGGGTTGATGCTGAAAGCCATGGCGGATGAGATAGATTCCCTTGCCGCCAAAGGAGTGAGATTCCGTGTCCTTGGCAACACCTCCAGGCTCGCTCCCGGGCTTCTGGACGCGATCCGTCTGGCGGAGAAGAAGACTGAGCCGGCCCCCGGAAAGGAACCGCTTCTGACATTGATCGTCTTTTTCAGCTACAGCGGCAAGTGGGACATCCTTCAGGCGGCCAAGCGGATGGCCAGTGAATATGCCGGTGATCCCGAAGGACTTGAATCGGTCGGAATCGAGGAATTCGGGCATTATCTGGTGACGGACGGGATCCCGGATCCTGATCTTATCATCCGGACCTCAGGGGAGGAAAGGATCAGCAACTATCTTCTTTGGCAGGCGGCATATTCGGAATTCCTTTTTGTGGACACTCTGTGGCCTGATTTCAGACGTGAAGAGTTCAGGGCGGCCCTTGAGGAATATTCCCATAGGAACAGAAGGTATGGAAAAGTTAAATAACTTGCGTATATTTGTAGCTTAATTCAATGAAATCTGATTCGATGAAAGTATATCGCTTCTTGTGCCTCGCCGCCTTGTCTTTCGCCGTCATCCCTGCCATGGGACAGGAAACGGCGAAATCTTCTGTTCCCGCCGAGGTTGATTATGACCACCCGAAGACCTACTATGTGGGTGGAGTCACCGTTGAGGGAAACCACCAGTTCTCAAGCCAGCAGATAATCTCCCTGACCGGTCTTCAGAAAGGCATGAAGGTCACTATTCCGAGCGATGACCTTTCCTCGATAGTGTCCAGGCTGTGGATGCAGAGGTATTTCGAGAATGTCGCGCTGGAGCTGGACCATCTGAGCGAGAACAGGGACTCAGCCTTCCTTACTATCCGTATCCAGGAGCGTCCAAGGGTCTCCAAATGGCTTTTTACAGGAGTGAGAAAAGGTGAGCAGAAGGATCTGGACGAAAGGCTCAACCTTCGCCGTGGCGGTGAGTTCTCGGATTATGTCGCCAAGACATCCACTGACATCATCAAGAGATTCTACGCCGACAAGGGATTCCTCAACTGCAAGGTTGACATCCAGACCCAGAAGGACTCCATGGTGAAGAACGCCATCAAGGTGAACTTCGCCGTCGACCGTGGCTCCAAGGTGAAGATCCGCGACATCAAGTTCGAGGGTGCTGAAGGCTTCTCGGACTACAAGCTGTCCCGCGCGATGAAGAAGACAAAGGCCAAGAAATGGTACAACTTCTTCAACAGCAAGAAATTCAACGAGAAGGAATATCCTAACGACAAGAACAGCCTCATCAGCAAGCTCAACGAGTCCGGTTTCCGTGACGCGCGCATCGTCAAGGATTCCATCTACTATGTGACTCCCGACAGGCTCGGCATCGACCTGAAGATCGACCAGGGCAAGAAATACTATTTCAGGAACATCTCGTGGACCGGCAATTCGGTCTATTCCACTGACCAGCTCAACGAGATACTGAACATCCGCAAGGGCGACCCTTATGACATGGTGACCATGCAGAAGAGGCTTCTGGGCGGAGGAAAACAGGGTGACCAGGATGTTTCCAAGGTCTATCGTGACAACGGTTACCTTTTCTTCAATGTGACTCCGGTCGAACTGAACATCGAGGGTGATTCCGTGGATGTGGAGATGAGGATCTCCGAAGGAAAGCAGGCGACTCTGAACAACATCGTCATCAACGGCAACAATCTGACCAACGAGAGGATTGTCCGCAGGCAGCTCGCCACAAGGCCGGGCTACCTTTTCAGCCAGACGGACTTCGAGCGTTCCATCAGGGAGATCGCCTCTTTGGGACAGTTTGACCCTGAGGCTATTGCAGATCCTTCTAAAGGCTATTCCATCCTCCCGAACCAATTGAACAACACGGTGGATCTTGTCTATAACGTGACGGAGAAACCTTCCAGCCAGTTGGAGCTCTCCGGAGGTTGGGGCGCCAACACTTTCGTGGCGACTGTCGGTGTGAACTTCAACAACTTCTCCACGAAGCGCATGTTCGACAAGAACGCGTGGAGACCTGTCCCGCTTGGAGACGCCCAGAATCTCTCGCTGCGTTTCCAGACCAACGGAACGTATTACACATCGCTTGTCTTCGGATTCTCCGAGCCTTGGCTCTTCGCGAAGAAGCCAACCTCGCTGAACCTCCAGGCCTACTACACCAGACAGACAAACTCGTATCTGACGATTGGACTTCTCTCCAACGACAAGGTCATGCAGGTCTATGGTTTCTCGGCCGGAATCGGTACCCGTCTGAAATGGCCGGACAACTACTTCGTGCTGTACAACGGCCTGAACTGGCAGATATATGACCTGAAGAACTGGATCAACGGCTACTTCATGTTCAATGACGGCAAGTCCCACAATCTCAGCTACACAATCAGCCTGAGCAGGAACTCCACCGACCAGCAGATCTATCCCCGCATGGGCTCGAACTTCAGCGCCAGCCTTCAGCTCACGCCGCCATATTCATTGTTCAGGAAGAAGGATCTCGGTACGCTTGACGCCAACGGCAACCCTACCAAGGTCTCCAGCTACAAGGACATCAACTACGACAACTGGACTTCCGCCCAGCGTTACAAATGGATCGAGTACCACAAGTGGAAAATCAGCGGCGAGCTCTATACTAAAGTCATCGGCGACTTCGTGATTATGAGCCGCGCCCAGTTCGGCTACCTTGGTTACTACAACCGCAAATGGGGCTACTCTCCGTTCGAGGGCTTCAGGGTCGGAGGAGACGGTATGTCGGGTTACGACACCTACGGCGCCGACATCATCGCCCTGCGTGGCTACGAGAACTACTCGCTTACCCCTTGGGCCGCCACTCCGTACAACTCAAACGGTTACTATGCCGGCAACGTCTACGACAAGTTCACGATGGAGTTCCGTTACCCTGTCATCCTCCAGCCACAGTCCACGATCTTCGTGTTGGGCTTCCTTGAGGGAGGTAACTGCTGGTCCGACATCAAGAAATTCAATCCGTTCCAGATCAAGCGTTCGGCCGGTGTGGGCGTGAGGGTGTTCCTCCCGATGATCGGTCTGCTCGGTATCGACTGGGGCTACGGCTTCGACAATCCTGAGAAGAAGAACAGAAGCCAGTTCCACTTCCTTATCGGACAGCAATTCTAAAATAATATTCTTACATTTGCATCAGGAACAAGACACGAAACTGATAAAATTCTATAAAAATGAAAAAGATTCTTTTGATTGCCGCAATGGCATTGTTTACTCTGACGGCTTCGGCGCAGGCGAAGTTCGCTTATGTTGACTTCAATGAGCTTGTGATGCTCATGCCTGAGGCTGACGCTGCCAGATCACAGATGCAGGCCGCTCAGAAAGAGGCCCAGGAAACGCTCCAGAGCATGATGGAGGAGGCCCAGAGCAAGTACAACGAGTACCAGCAGAAGCAGGCCACATGGACTCCTGCCATCAAGTCCAGCAAAGAGAAGGAGCTTGGTGACATCCAGCAGAGGATCCAGGAGTTCCAGCAGTCAATCCAGGCCGAGCTTCAGCAGCAGAACCAGCAGTTGATGGATCCTATCTACAAGAAGGCTCAGGAGGCTGTCGAGAAACTTGCCAAGGCCGGCGGTTACCTGTTCGTATTCGAGACTTCGCAGTACCTCTATGTGGACAAGGCGCAGTGCAAGGATCTCACTCCCGAGGCAAGAAAGGCTTTGAATATCCCTGAAGGCAGGACGCTTGAGGATCTCCAGAAGGAGCTTCAGGCTCAGGCGCAAACTCAGGGACAGCAGTAATAATCTTTGGAAATCAAATTTTTGAGGGTCGGCAATAACTGCCGGCCCTTTTTTTACACCCGGTCGCTTCGCACTGCGTGCGCTTTTCCATACTGACGTGTTATTTGTGTGGGGATATTTATGATTTTATGACTTTGTGCGAGGCTGTTTGTGGTGTGAATATCTTTTTTCGGAAAATGTGTTGGTTATTCTGCTTTTTATGCTTTAATTTGTAAGGAATTTTTATTCAACACTAATATTCTTAAAATAGAAATGCAACATAAGGTTATTGATGCTAAGGATGTTGTGATCAGGTTCGCCGGGGATTCCGGTGACGGTATGCAGCTTACCGGAACGTTGTTCGCGAACTTGTCAGCAGTCTATGGTAACGGCCTTTCAACATTCCCGGACTATCCGGCCGAGATCAGAGCCCCAAAGGGGACTGTGGCCGGCGTTTCCGGATTCCAGGTTCACATCGGAAGCCACAAGGTCAACACACCGGGTGATTTCTGTGACATGCTTGTGGCGATGAATCCTGCCGCCCTCAAGGCTAACGCAAAGTGGCTCAAGAGAAACGCCACCGTGCTTGTGGACGAGGACGCCTTCGACGATTTCGGCCTGACTAAGGCCGGCTTCACGGGCAATCCCTTTGAGGAGCTTCACATAGAGGACAGGAACATCATCGTGGCCCCGATCACCAAACTTACGGAGGAAAGCCTGAAAGACAGCGGACTTGACGTGGCTTCTGTCCACAAGTGCAGGAATATGTTCACCCTCGGAATGGCTTGCTTCATCTACAGCCGTCCGTTGGACTATGTCTATACCTATCTTGAAGGGCGTTTTGCCAAGAAGCATCCTGAGATGATCGAGCCGAACCGCAAGGTGGTGAACGACGGCTACAACTACGCCGCCAACATCCAGGCGGTCGCCGACACCTACACCGTTGTGCCTGACATCCAGGAAAAAGGAATATACAGGAATATAACGGGCAACCAGGCTCTGGCCTGGGGGCTGATCGCCGCCTCGGAGAAATCCGGTCGGCCTCTTTTCTGCGGCTCTTATCCGATCACGCCTGCCACCGCGATACTTGAGGAACTCGCCATACACAAGAACCTTGGGGTCAAGACAATGCAGACCGAGGACGAGATAGCGGGAATATGCTGCGCGATCGGAGCTTCGTTCGCCGGCAATCTTGCCGTCACCACGACTTCCGGTCCTGGCCTTTCGCTTAAGTCCGAGGCCCTTGGACTGGCCGTGATGACCGAACTTCCGCTTGTGATTGTGGACGTTCAGCGTGGCGGTCCTTGCACCGGACTGCCTACGAAGACCGAACAGGCCGACCTCAACGAGGCCCTTTATGGACGAAACGGCGAGAGCCCTATGGTCGTGATGGCCGCACATTCTCCGGCGCATTGCTTTGATGCCGCCTTTACGGCCGCCAAGATCGCCATGGAGCACATGACCCCCGTCCTGCTTCTGTCCGAAGGCTTTCTCGGGAACGGCTCCGAGCCGTGGAAGATTCCTTCCATGAGTGAATATCCTGTCATCAAGCCTCGCCTCGCGGTGGCCGACGGAAACAAGTTCCGTCCATTCGAGAGGGATGCCGAGACTCTTGCCAGAAAATGGGCTCCGGCCGGAACCCCGGGTCTTGGACACCGTGTCGGTGGCCTTGAGAAGACGCATGAAGGTGTGCTTTCCACCGATGCCGCCAACCATGAGACGATGGTCAGGGAACGCGCGGAGAAAGTCGCCCGTGTAGCCGCTGACATTCCTGACTTGGTTGTTGACGGTCCGGAGAGCGGGGATGTCCTGCTGGTCGGATGGGGTGGCACGTACGGACATATTCTTACAGCCACTGAGGAACTCCGCACCGCCGGAAAGACTGTCAGCCGGGTGCATTTTGATTTCATCGATCCGCTGCCGAAGAACACGGAGAAGGTTCTCTCGGGCTTCAGGAAGATAATCGTCTGCGAACTCAATCTCGGACAGTTCGCCGGTTACCTCAAGACCATATTCCCTCAGTTCAATTATTTGAATTGTAATAAGGTTCAGGGGCAGACATTCCTTGTGAAGGAGATTGTAGACGCGGCTTCGGCTCAGTTATAGGAGGAACGCACAATGCCAAAATATACGTTGAAAGATTTCAAGAGCGACCAGGAGATCAGATGGTGTCCGGGATGCGGGGACTATTCCGTGCTCGCGGCTCTTCAAAGGACCCTTCCGCAGGTTTGCGAGGAAAAGGGGATAGACAAGGACAAGATTGTGGTCGTGTCCGGAATCGGATGCTCGTCAAGGCTTCCGTACTATGTGGACACATACGGATTCCACAGCATCCACGGCAGGGCTACAGCGATAGCGACCGGCATGAAGGTCGCCAACCCGGATCTCTGCATCTGGCAGGTGAGCGGTGACGGTGACGCGCTTGCGATCGGCGGAAACCATTTCATCCACGCAATCCGCAGGAACATCGACATCAACCTGATGCTCTTCAACAACCAGATTTACGGAATGACGAAGGGGCAATATTCCCCGACCTCGAAACTGGGAGCAATCACCAAGACATCCCCTTACGGTACGGTCGAGCATCCGTTCAATCCGGGCAGCCTTGTGTTGGGGGCAAAGGGGACATTCTTCGCCCGTGGAATGGACACTGAATTGGCTCTCAATCAGGAAATTATGCTCGCCGCATCAAGGCATAAGGGTACTTCCGTGATGGAGTTCCTGACTAACTGCGTGATATTCAACAACGGCTCTCACGCCGAGATTTCCGACAGGGAGCACAAGGCCGACAGGACGCTGGTTCTGCGTGACGGCGAGAAGATGATATTCGGAAAGAACCGAGACAAAGGAATCGCCCTCGATGGTTGGAGGCTGAAGGTGGTGACTATAGGAGAAAACGGAGTCACTGAGGATGACATCCTCACTCACGATAGCCATTCCGACAATCTGGGCCTCCAGATGATGCTCGCCGACATGAAGTGGCCTGACTTCCCTGTGGCCCTCGGAGTCATCCGTGAGGTTCCTGACATCACCTACGATGAGGAAGTCGCCAGACAGGTCGAGAGCGTGAAGGCCAAGGCGAGGATCCACAGCGTCGACGAGCTGCTTCACAGCGGCTCCACATGGGAACTTAAATAGAACACATACACATTATTAACTAATTAATAACACAATCACATTATGAAGACAACAGAAATAATGGCCCGTCTCCAGGCCAAGTACCCTACCGAGAAGGAATATCTCCAGGCAGTACAGGAGGTTCTTGAGTCAATCGAGGAAGTTTATAACCAGCATCCTGAGTTTGAGAAGGCTAAGATCGTTGAGAGACTCGTAGAGCCTGACAGAATCTTCATTTTCCGTGTCACCTGGATCGACGACAACGGTGAGGTTCAGACCAACCTCGGCTACCGCGTCCAGTTCAACAGCGCGATCGGACCTTACAAGGGAGGACTCCGCTTCCACAAGGCTGTGACTCCTTCAATGCTTAAGTTCCTCGGATTCGAGCAGACATTCAAGAACGCCCTCACAACCCTTCCTATGGGTGGAGCCAAAGGTGGTTCAGACTTCGATCCAGTGGGCAAGTCAAACGCTGAGATCATGCGTTTCTGCCAGGCCTTTATGCTTGAGCTCTGGCGCTGCATCGGCCCTGATCAGGACATCCCTGCGGGTGACGTAGGTGTCGGTGGACGTGAGATCGGCTTCCTGAACGGAATGTACCAGAAGCTCGCACGTCAGTACCACACTGGAGTGCTCACAGGAAAGGGCGCTACATGGGGAGGTTCCATCCTTCGTCCTGAGGCCACCGGTTTCGGAGCCCTCTATTTCACCCAGCACCTTCTCCACAAGGCAGGAAAGGACATCGCTGGCCAGAAGGTCTGCATCTCCGGTTTCGGTAACGTGGCTTGGGGCGCTGTGAAGAAGGCTACCCAACTCGGAGCCAAGGTTGTAGCCATCTCCGGCCCTGACGGAGTCTGCCATATTCCTGAAGGAATGACTCCTGAGATGAATGAATATATGCTTGACATGCGTGCCTCCAACAGGAACATGGTCGAGGATCTCGCCACCAAGTTCCCGGGACAGGTTCAGTTCACCGCCGGCAAGAAGGCTTGGAGCATCCCTTGCGACATCGCTCTTCCTTGCGCGTTCCAGAACGAACTCAGTGAGGACGATGCCAAGGAACTGAAGGCCAACGGTTGCTGGTGCTGCTGCGAGGTTTCCAACATGGGTTGCCAGCCGGGAGCCATCCACTTCTTCCAGAACAACGGAGTCCTCTTCGCTCCTGGAAAGGCCGTGAACGCCGGTGGAGTCGCCACCTCAGGTCTTGAGATGACCCAGAATGCCGCCCATCTCAGCTGGTCAGCACAGGAAGTTGACGACAAGCTTCACTGGATCATGCAGAGCATCCACGAGCAGTGCGTGAAGTACGGCACACGTCCGGACGGCAGCGTTGACTATGTAAAGGGCGCCAACATCGCTGGCTTCATGAAGGTTGCACAGGCTATGCTTGAGCAGGGAATCATCTAATTGTACGATTTCTTACGAATATCAGCACATCAACGTCTCGTTGATGTGCTTTTTTCATTTATATTCATTAAATTTGCAGGATGCAAAAGAGAAAAGAATATAAACAATAATAATAACACTTTTTTCAAATGAAAAGAACCGTTCTGGCATTATCGCTGATCGCTCTTGTGGCCTCCTGCAACACAACGCCTGAGACCGCTGTTCAGAAAAAGGTCGATTCGTATGCTCTTGTCAAGATCGAATCACCTGACCTTTCCGGTATCACGGACAACGGCAAAGAAGTCCTTAATCTTTACAAATTCGCTGCTGACCAGGCTGACAGCATCTATTGGAATCAGTATTTTGGAGACAAAACTCTGATTGAAAATCTGAAAGACGCTGATTTGCGAGATTACGCCAAAATTAACTACGGCCCTTGGGACCGTCTTGACGGCTCCACTTTTGTGGAGGGTTTCGGAAATCTTCCTCTTGGAGCCAATTTCTATCCAGCTGACATGACTTCGGCTGAGTTCGATTCGCTTGCCGATCCGGTGAAGACAAGCCCATATTCGCTAATCAGGCGTGACTCTGACGGCAAATTGGTCGCTGTGTGGTATCACGATGCCTATGAGTACAACATCGACAAGATCTGCAACTACCTCAAGGCTGCCGCTGACATCACCATCAAACCGAGTGTTCGCAACTATCTTCTCAAGAAGATTGACGCTTTGAAGACTGACTATTACTACGATAGCGACCTTGCATGGCTGGAGATGACTGACAGCAAGATGGATCTCATTATCGGTCCTAACGAGGTTAATGATGATCAGTTGTACGGTCTCAAGACATCCTACGAGGCTTACGTTCTTTTGAAAGATCTCAAGCGCACCGAAGTTCTTGACCAGTTCAAGACCATGCTGCCTGAGCTCCAGAAGCAGATTCCTTGCGAGGAGCAGTACAAGAATTTTGTACCGGGAGACGAGTCGGACATCTACGCCTATGACGCTATCTACTGCTCTGGCCACGCTAATGCTGGTATCAAGCTGATTGCCTTGAATCTTCCTTACAATGAAGTGGTTCAGGCCAAGGCTGGAACCCGTACTGCACTTCTTCGTAACATCATGATGGAGAAGTTCAACAGGGTAGTGAATCCTGTCGGCATCGTTGTCTTGAGTCCTGACCAGCAGGATCACCTTGACGAGGAAGCGTTCTACTGGAACATTGCTTTCCGTGAGATCGCTCACGGACTGGGTGTGAAGGAGACCATCAACGGCAAGGGCGCTGTCTATGAGGCTCTCGGCAACAAGGCTCTCACATGGGAGGACGCAAAGGCCAATGCTCTCGGTTTGTACTTAGTCTGCAAGCTTTTGGATGAGCACAAGATTCCTGCTCTTATCACTAAAGAGGATGCTATCACGACATTCGTCGCCAACCTGATTCGTTCAGAGCGTTTCGGTGAGGCCTCACAGCTTGGAAGGGCTTATGTGATGCTCTTCAACTACCTCAATCAGAACGGAGCCTTCAAGCGTGGCGACAGCGGTAAATATTCGATTGACTACGAAAAGACGCTTTCACTTGTGGCTGAGTTCACCGGCATTGCCCTCAAGACCCAGGCTACCGGAGACTACGAGTTTGCAGAGCAGTTCGAAAACCAGTACTGCGTGCTGTCAGAGGATTTCAAGGCTGACCTCGTGAACATCCGCCTTGAGAATATTCCGATTGACCTTAGGTTCGAATTCCAGAAATAAAATTAATAATCAATACTACTGAAATGGCTGAAAAGAAATTCAATGTGAAGTACGGTGTACTTCTGCCGATTGTTCTTCTGGTCACACTCTTTTTGTGGTGCGTACCTACCTCTTTCTTTGGCATCGACGCTCTGACCGTTGTGCAGCAGCGTGTGATCGCTCTCTTCGTGTTCGCCGCATTGATGTGGATGTTTGAGATCATCCCTAACTGGGCGACTTCCGTGATGATCATCGTGGTGGCTCTGCTGACCGTCTCCGACAAGGGGCTCGGTTTCTTCTGCAATCCGGAGTTCGGCCAGTTGGTAAGCTACAAAAAGATAATGTCTTCCTTCGCTGACCCAGTCGTGATGCTGTTCCTCGGTGGATTCGTGCTCGCGATCATGGCTGAAAGATTCGGACTGGACGTCACTTTGGCAAAATCCCTGCTCAGCATCTTCGGAACTAAGCCTAAGATGGTGCTTCTGGGATTCCTTGTTATCATCTCCGTGTTCTCGATGTTTATGAGCAACACAGCGACCGCTGCCATGATGCTCGCTTTCCTCGCCCCTGTGCTCTCTAAACTTCCGAGCGATGACAAGGGAAAGATCGGTCTCGCGCTCTCAATTCCTATCGCTGCCAACCTTGGTGGTATCGGAACCCCTATCGGAACCCCTCCTAACGCTACTGCGAAGGGTTATCTTGAGCAGGCCGGCATCGATGTATCTTTCGGTGACTGGTGCATTCACATGATACCTTACGTAATCATCATGATTCTCCTTGCTTGGATTCTCCTCCTTGTTTTCTTCCCTTTCAAGACCCAGAAACTCGTGCTTGAGATCCCTGCGAATGACAAGAAGAAGGATTGGAAGAGCAAGCTTGTGTGGGCTACATTCATCATCACGATTCTCCTCTGGGCAACCGAGCAGCTCCATCACATCAGCTCCAACGTCGTGGCTTTGATTCCTCTTGGAGTCTTCACCGCCACCGGCCTTTTCGGAAAGGAGGAAATCAAGGAAATCAACTGGTCAGTTCTCTGGCTTGTGGCCGGAGGATTCGCCCTCGGCTATCTCCTCCAGGACACCGGTCTTGCCAAGGTTCTCATTACCGCTATCCCATTCGGCTCGATGTCTGTGATTCTGGTATTGGTTGTTGCAGGTTTCGTCTGCTACTTCCTTTCGAACTTCATCAGCAACTCCGCCACCGCGGCCTTGCTTATCCCGATCCTTATCGTTGTCGCTGAGGGTATGGCTGATCCTGCCGCTGCCAACAATGCTGCATTCATTGCTATGGGTGGAACTCAGGCCATGATCATATTCATCGCTGTGTGCGCATCCATCGCCATGCTTTTCCCGATCTCCACACCTCCGAACGCCATCGCTGCCTCCACCGGACTTGTCGAGACTAAGGACATGGCAAAGGTTGGTATCATCATCGGTGTGGTTGGATTCATCTTCGGATTCTTCTGGCTCACCAAGATCTTCCCGTTCGCACAGTAATTATTCAGTGATATCAGAGAAGCTGTTTTGGGCTTAGGAACCAAAGCAGCTTCTCAATTCTTAAAAACAGTTAGTAGTCATTAAAATGAACAAAATCATCACTTCTCTTGCCGCTTTGGCAATGTGCGCCACACTTGCGGCGCAGGAGACGGCTCCAAAGGTCGGTATTTACGGATTTATCCGTAACTATTACGCGTTCGACACACGTGAGAGCGTGGCCGGAACAGAGGACTTCTTCTATTACCTCCCTAAGGACGAGAACAAGAAAGGCGATGTCGACCTGAACGAGCAGAGTTCCCTCCGCTATGCGGCCATCACTTCCAGAATCGGGCTCAATGTGACCGGTTATGAATATAACGGATTCAAGATGGGAGCGAAGATCGAGACTGACTTCTACAACGGTGTCTCAGGTGTCACCGGAACCGCTGTCCTCCGTCTTCGTCAGGCATACGTCACGATCGGAAAGAACGACTGGATGGTGACCGCAGGTCAGGCATGGCATCCAATGGCCGCTGACATGCCTGACGTGTTCTCACTCAACACTGGAGCGCCTTTCGGACCGTTCAGCCGTACCCCACAGGTGAAACTGGACTATAAGTTCGGCGACGCTCTCTCTTTGACAGGATCCGCCATCTGGCAGATGCAGTACAACTCAGCCGGCCCTAACGGCGCTTCAGCCAACTACATCAAGTACGGCTGCACCCCTGAAATTTACCTCGGATTGAACTACAAGAACGACAACCTCCTCTTCAGGGCTGGAGTGAATATGCTCTCCATCAAGCCAAGGAACAACAACGGTACGGTCAAGGTTGATGACCGCATCACCACTTTCACTCCGTTCCTCTACGGACAGTACAAGAGCGGCCTGTTCTCTGTCAAGGTGAAGACCGTCTTCGCCGAGGCGGGTGAGCATTTCAACCTCAACGGCGGCTACGGAATCTCAGGAGTTAAGTCAGACGGTGTAAGTTATGAATATACACCTACCCGCAACTCCTCGACATGGGCCAGCTTCATGTACGGCAAGAAGACCCAGTGGATCCTCTTCGCCGGTTATGTGAAGAATTTCGGAACCAAGGATGACCTTTACGGAGCCAAGGACGGCTACGCCCCTGCCGCCAACCTCTATTTCAGCAAGAACAGCTTCTCGAACATGAACCAGATGTACAGGCTCACCCCAACGGTGATCCACAACATCGGTAAGTTCGCGATTGGTCTTGAATATGAGCTCACAAGTGTGCAGTACGGTGACTACAAGACAGTCGGCGATGTGAAGTGCATCGGCGCCAACGGTCTTGCCGAGGACAACCTCCACTGGATCACCAACCACCGTATCCAGGCTCTTGTAAAGTTTACTTTCTAGTTGGATTTTTCGAGTCGAGGCTGTCGGTCTTGACATAAGACATGATGATATGAAAAGGACACTCACAACGCTGGCTTTGGCTTTGTCCATGTCGCTCTTCTCTTTACCGTCTGACGCCCAAAGTCATCTGGTAAAACTCACTAATCATCTTGAGCCTTATGGCTTTTTCCGCACAAGCGCGGCGTTCGACGCCCGCGAGGTCAAGACCGACTCCGAAGACTTGTTCTATTCCCTGCCTTACGACAGCGAACTCAACGGCAACGGCTACGACATCTGGTACAATCCGTCCTTGAAGATGTCGGCGTTGACAACTCGTCTGGGCTTCAACCTCACGGGCTTCCGCTACGGGGCCTTGAATGTGACCGGAAAGCTTGAGACGGATTTCTCTATTGTCAGCAAAGGAGCGTCGTCCATTCATTTGAGGGAGGCCTATCTGAATTTCGGTTGGAACGATCTTGGCGGGATCGTCGGCTCCGTCGATGTCAAGGTCGGGCAAGCATGGCATCCGATGTCTCTTGACATGCCTTGCACGATTGGCTACGAGGCCGGTTCTCCGTTCAATCCGTATGCAAGAAGTCCTCAGCTGATGGCAGGAGTCTCTTTCCTTGAGAATTTCACATTCACTGCCGGGGTCTTGTATCCGATGGAGTTTAGTCCGACCGGGCCTCTGGGACCTTCGGCCGATTATGTCAAGTACGGCCTTGTCCCTGAGCTATATGCTGGACTTGGGTTTTCTACTGGACATTTTAAGGCTAAGGCCGGAGTCGATTTCCTCAGCCTTAAACCACGCTGGCGCACCCTTGCCGACAGCTATTACTTCAACAAGGGCTCTGCCGTCAAGGACCGTCTTTCGATGATCAGTCCGATGCTCTTCGCTGAATATTCGAAAGGCATTCTCAAGGTCAACGCCAAGGCTGTCCTTGCCTCTGGAGGTGACCATCTCCGTCTTTTGGGAGGCTACGCCCTTTGTGACAGAACCGATCCTTTGGACTACAAGTACACTCCTTTGCGTTCTGTCACCGCATTTGTGTCCGGCTCTTACGGCGAACAATGGCAGTTCCTGTTCATGGCCGGTGGGATGAGGGCCCTTGGCTCCACCCATGACCTTCTTACCGACAGTGAGACCGGTGCCGTGGTGTTGGACAACATCTACTACTACGAGGGTGGCTTCAAGAATGTCCGCAATGTGGCCCGCGTTGTGCCTGCCGTTGCCTTCAATCTGGACAGACTCACGGTCGCGCTCGAGTACAACGGCACCTGCGTGTGGTATGGCGACATCAATTCCTTGAGTTTGAGGGGGCTTGCAGTCAACAACAGCCATACAATCATAAGCCACCGCATCTTGGGAGTGGTCAAATACTCATTCTAAGAATATATTCGTGAATATTCTGTCAAAAATCTCTTGCATTTAAGAATATTTTTCCGATATTTGTCCCGTTGAACAGATAGAATGAGACAGTTTAATCATATCCACCTACATCTTCATCACCGCTTCATACGGGGGTGAGTTTGCCGTGGGTATCTGTTTGTTTTGAGGGATATTTAAGTCAAGGCTCGCTTCCGTTTTCGGTGGCGGGCCTTTTTTTCGGTCACTGAGCTTGTCGAAGTGACCTTTACGAATGAGAAGAAATTAAATAAAAACGAACGACAAATGTTAAGAATCGCAATTCAGGCCAAAGGCCGTCTAAGTGATGAAAGCCTTGCACTCCTGCGTGAGGCGGGAATCGAGGTGGATGACAGCAAGCGGAAGTTCCTGTCAAGGTCCAGCAGCTTCCCCGTGGAGATCCTCTACCTGCGGGACGATGACATTCCGCAGGCAGTGGCCCAAGGGGTCGCGGATCTGGGAATCGTAGGTTACAACGAGGTGTGCGAGAGGGGAGAGGCTGTGGAGATAGTAGACCGTCTCGGATTCGGAGAATGCCGGATCTCCTTGGCCATCCCCAAGACCGAGGAGTATTCCGGATTAGAGTATTTCAACGGCAAGCGGATCGCCACGTCTTATCCGAATATCTTGGATAAATTCTTGAAAGATAAAGGAATAAACGCAAAGATCAACGTTATCGCCGGCTCTGTTGAGATCGCCCCGACTGTCGGTATGAGCGATGCGATCTTCGACATAGTGTCTTCGGGCGGAACCTTGGTCAGCAACGGTTTGAAGGAGGTGGAGAAGGTTGTGTTCTCGGAGGCGGTTCTCATCTCAGGCGGCAATCTGTCCGAGGATAAGGCCAAACTTCTGGAACAGATCAAGTTTCGCTTCAATGCTGTCAGGGACAGCAGAGGGAAGAAGTACCTTCTGATGAACATTCCGAATGACAGGATCGAAGAGGCGATCAGGATTGTTCCGGCGATGAGGAGCCCAACGGTTCTTCCGCTTGCCCAGAGTGGTTGGTCTTCGCTGCACTCCGTTGTGGACGAGAGTGTCTTGTGGGAGAAGATAGAGAGCCTGAAGGAGATTGGTGCGGAAGGGATCCTTGTGCTTTCCGTGGAGAAGATGGTTTTGTAGCGTTGAATATTTATTCATTGATCTATGACGAATAAATTCATAACCCCTCCACGGACCGAATGGTCAAAATTAACCGCCAGGGCCAGCGAAAGCGACCAGGACATAGAGACCAGCGTCAGAGCCACTCTTGAATATGTCCGTACAAAAGGCGATCAAGCCCTTCTGGACCTGGAATCAAGGTACGATGCTGTTGAGTTCTCTTCTGCTGAAGCCTTGAGGGTCAGCGAAAAAGAGATAGAGGAGGCAGCCGCTTCGGTTCCGCGGGACTTGAAAGACGCCATCGCCCAGGCATATTCAAACATCAAGAGATTTCATGAGGCGCAGATGCCGGAGACTGTCAAGGTTGAGACCTCGCCGGGAGTGACATGCGTGCAGAAGGCCGTGCCGATCCGCAGGGTTGGTCTTTATGTTCCCGGTGGACGCGCACCCTTGTTCTCGACCGTGCTGATGCTGGCCATCCCTGCACAGGTCGCTGGCTGCCAGGGGATTGTCCTTTGCACGCCTCCCGGCAAAGACGGAAATGCAAACAAGACCATTGTCTATGCCGCTACTGTCTGCGGTGTCAGGAATATATTCAAAATCGGCGGGGCACAGGCTATCGCGGCGATGGCTTATGGGACTCGGACGCTTGCCAAATGTGACAAGATCTTCGGACCCGGAAACCGCTATGTGATGAAGGCCAAGCAGATGGTCGGGCTGTCTGTCACGGCCATCGACATGCCTGCCGGGCCTTCTGAGGTGATGGTACTGGCTGATGATACGGCCGTTCCTGATTTCGTCGCCGCTGACTTCCTCTCGCAGTCGGAACACGGGCCGGACAGCCAGTCGGTTCTGGTCTGCACCTCGGAGGCGATAGCGGATGCCGTGGCGGAGTCCATCGCAAGGCAGAGCGCAAGGCTCAAGCGTGGTGAAATCATCGCCAAGGCGCTGGAGAATAGCCGGATTGTTGTCTTGCGGGGTCGTGACGAAGTCATCGATTTCGCTAATGAATATGCTCCCGAGCATCTGATCGTCTCAATGGCTGATCCGTGGGAAATTGCGGACAGGGTCGTTGCCGCTGGCAGCATATTCATTGGCAATTATTCTCCAGAAAGTGCGGGGGACTATGCTTCTGGTACCAATCACACCCTTCCGACGAGTGGTTGGGCGCACTCTTTCAGCGGGTTGAATCTGGATGCTTTCATGAGGAAGATGACGATCCAGGAACTCTCTTGCGAGGGGTTGGCTGACTTGGGCGATACAATCCGCTCTATGGCTCTTGCCGAGGGGCTTGACGCTCATGCCGCCGCGGTTGATGTTAGACTCAAAAATAATCAGTCATGAAGATAGAGGACGTTCTTAAACTCGTAAGGCCAAACATTTTGGCCCTTGAAGCATATTCGACCGCCCGTGATGACTGCGGCTCGAATCAGCCGGAGACCTTTCTGGACGCCAACGAGAACCCCTACAACAACGGCATCAACCGCTACCCCGATCCCCACCAGAAAGCCCTGAAAGCCAAAGTCGCCGAGATCAAAGCCCTTGACACCGAACGCTTGTTTTTGGGCAACGGTAGCGACGAGGCCATAGATCTGGTCTACAGGGTGTTCTGCGTTCCCGGAGAAAGCAATGCCGTGTCGATTGCCCCAAGTTACGGAATGTACGAGGTGGCGGCCGCGATGAATGACGTGGAGTTCCGGAAAGTTCAGTTAAGGCCTGATTTCTCGATGGACACGGAGGCGATGCTTTCTGCCACTGACTCCAAAACAAGGCTGATGTTCATCTGCTCGCCGAACAACCCTACGGGAAAATCCTTCCCTGTGGAGCGGATTGAGGATATTCTTGAAAGGTTTGAAGGGATGGTGGTTCTTGACGAGGCTTACATTGACTTTTCGGTCAGGCCGTCGCTTGTCTCTTTGATAGGCAAGTACCCTAATCTGATTGTGCTTCAGACGCTTTCAAAGGCATGGGGCATGGCGGGGTTGCGCATAGGGTTGGCTGTCGCCGATCCTGCTGTCATCTCGTTGATGTCCAAGGTCAAATACCCGTACAACATCAATGTGGCCGCTCAGAAGATGGCATTGATGAAGCTGGACGAGGCTGCCAAGGACAAGGCTGTGGCGGAGATTGTCGGGCAGAGGTTCAGGCTGGAGAAAGAATTGGCCAAATGTTCGGAGGTCAAGGGAATATATTCAAGTGACGCCAACTTCCTGTTGGTTAGGTTTGACAACCCGGATGAGGTTTACCAGAGGTTGCTTGCCGGAGGTGTGATTGTGAGGAACCGTTCCAAGGTTCCGGGGTGCGAGGGATGCCTCCGCATCACGGTCGGCACTCCGGCTGAGAATGACCGGCTGCTTCGGCTGCTTGATTCATCGGCCACTGAGCCTGTCGAAGTGACCGCCTCTGGCATGGAAATATTGGGCGAAAGGCATGTCAGAATTGTACGCGACACCAAAGAGACAAAGATCACCCTTGAATTGGATCTGGATTCTATGGGAAGCAGCCACATCTCCACCGGTCTCCCTTTCTTCGACCACATGCTTGAGCAGATTCCGAACCATGGAGGCGTGTCTTTGTCCATCGAGGCCCAAGGCGATCTGCAAGTCGATGAGCACCACACGATAGAGGATGTCGGGATCGTTCTCGGTGAGGCGATCAACGCCGCTCTCGGATCAAAACTCGGCATCTCCCGCTACGGATTCGTCCTCCCGATGGACGACTGTGACGCCGCCGTCCTGATGGATTTCGGAGGCAGGATCGATTTCAAATGGAACGCGGAGTTCAAGCGTGAGAAAGTCGGAGATGTCCCGACCGAGATGTTCAGCCATTTCTTCCAATCGGTCTGCTGCGGAGCGAAATGCAATCTGCACATCTGGGCTGAGGGCGAGAACGAGCATCACAAGGCCGAGGCGATCTTCAAGGCGTTCGCAAGGGCACTGAGAATGGCTGTGGCGAGGACACCTTTCCCTTACGAGTTACCTTCAAGCAAAGGCCTGTTATGATCGCGATAGTTGACTACAAGGCCGGCAACATCCGTTCGGTCGAGAACGCCTTGCAAAGGCTTGGCGCTGAATATGTCCTGACGTCCGACCCCGAAACACTCCGTCAGGCTGACCATGTGGTGCTCCCGGGGGTGGGGGAGGCGTCCTCAGCGATGAAATCGTTGGAGTCCACTGGCCTGATCCCGGTCATCAAGTCATTGACCCAGCCGGTTTTGGGAATATGCATCGGTTTGCAGCTGATGTGCTCCTCAAGCGAGGAAGGGAATGTCGAATGCATGGGAATATTCACTCCCCGTGTCCGCCGGTTCCCGGAAGAACCGGGAGTCAAGATCCCTCACACCGGATGGAACACTATTTCCGGGCTGCGGGGACCGTTGTTCAGGAATATTCCCGAAGACTCTTTCGTCTATTATGTGCACTCCTACTGCCCTGACATATTCATTGATCAGACTGCCGCCGTGACTGAATATTCCGGAATCCGTTTCAGCGGTGCGCTTCAGCGGGACAATTTCTTCGGGACACAGTTTCATCCGGAGAAAAGCGGAGCCGTCGGGGCGGTGATATTGAAGAATTTTATTGAATTATAATCTATTGGATAAGTTTGTGAGTGATTAGTGATCGCTTGTTTGTGAAAGTTGAGTATGAAGAATTTTAACATAATTCCGGCCATAGACATCATCGGGGGCCGATGCGTGCGTCTCACTCAAGGGGACTATGCGAAAGAGAAGGTGTATTCAGACAACCCTGTGGAGATGGCGAAAAGTTTTGAGCGGGCCGGGGCCACAAGGCTTCATCTGGTGGATCTGGAGGGGGCGAAGGAGTCCTGTCCGAAGAATCTGGACGTGCTCAGGAGCATCACCCGTGAGACCGGGCTGAAAGTCGAGTTCGGTGGGGGAGTTAAGTCGGAGGAGTCCCTCAAGGCGGTGCTGGACGCCGGCGCTGAATATGTCATCTGCGGAAGTGTGGCTTTCACAGAGCCTGGGATATTCAAAAAATGGCTTGAGGAATATGGCGGCAGAATCATTCTTGGGCTTGATCTGAAGAACGGCCTCGTGGCGACTCATGGTTGGAAAGAGACTGTGCCGATGTCTGCCGTGCAGGCCTTGGAATCTTTTGAAGGCCTTGTGCATCAGGCTATTGTGACGGAGGTGTCACGGGACGGTATGTTGCAGGGAGTCAATCTGGAGTTCTACTCCGCCCTTCAGCAACAGTTTCCGGAAGTGGAGATCATCGTGAGCGGAGGCGTGTCCAGTTACGAGGATCTGACCGAACTGAAGAAGTTCGGACTTCGCTCTGCCATTGTCGGGAAGGCTATCTACGAGGGACGTGTGAAACTTGAGGACTTATTCAGGTAATATGTTGGCAAAGAGAATTATACCGTGCCTTGATGTCAAGAACGGACAGGTCGTCAAGGGCGTCAACTTCGAGGGACTTCGTGAGGTCGGAGACCCTGTGGAGATGGGGGCGTTCTATTCCGGGCAAGGGGCTGATGAACTGGTCTATCTGGACATCAGCGCGTCTTCGGAGGGGCGTAGGACGTTCACGGATCTGGTCTCTCGGATCGCGGAACGGATTGATATTCCTTTTACTGTGGGTGGGGGGATATCATCGTTCGAGGATGCGGCCAGGCTGCTGGACGCCGGGGCGGACAAGATCACTGTCAACACTGCTGCGGTGCTGCATCCGGAGATCATCTCACGGATCGCCTCGCGCTATGGCTCCCAGTTTGTTGTCGTGGCGATTGACGCAAGGACGGTCGCCTTCCCGGTCGCTGAGCCTGTCGAAGCGACTTCCCAGACCCGAAAAACCTACTGGCAAGTAATGACCCACGGCGGCAAAACCCCGACCGACAAGGAGTTATATTCATGGGCCAAAGGAGTCCAGAACCTCGGCGCCGGAGAAATCCTCTTCACCTCCATGGATCACGACGGAACCCGAAACGGCTATGCCGTGGAAGCATATTCACATCTCGCTGAGGAACTTTCCATCCCCGTGATTGCCTCTGGAGGAGCCGGAAGCGTCAGTGACATTGAAGAGGTACTGACTGCTGGCCACGCTGACGCTGCCCTTGCCGCGAGCATATTCCATTATGGTGAAATCTCCATCCCTGATTTGAAAAGAACCCTCCGCGCTCACGGAGTGAATGTAAGAATATAAATGAATTTTAACGAATATGATTGATTTTAAAACACTTAAAACTGGCTCAGACGGCCTCGTGCCGGCAATAGTCCAGGACCAGAACACCCTTCAGGTCCTCATGCTCGGCTACATGAACGCTGAGGCTCTCGAAAAGACCCAGACCAGCGGCCTTGTGACATTCTACAGCCGCTCCCGCCAGACTCTTTGGACAAAAGGCGAGACCAGCGGCAACTATCTGCACCTTGTCTCCATCGCTGCGGACTGCGACTCGGACACCCTCCTCGTTCGTGCCATCCCTGACGGCCCGGCCTGCCACAAAGGCACGAAGACTTGCTGGGGCGATGCTGTTCCGACAAGCCAGGGCTTTATCCGTGAGCTTGAAAGCGTGATCAAAGGCCGCCACGAGCAGATGCCTGAGAAGTCCTACACCACGTCTCTTTTCAAGGCCGGGACTCCGAGAATGGCCCAGAAAGTCGGTGAGGAGGCGGTCGAGACCGTCATCGAGGCAGTGAAAGGTGACGATGAGCGGATGATCTACGAGGCCTCGGATCTGGTTTACCATCTTCTCGTTCTTCTTGTCGGCAAAGGCTACGGCATCGCTGACCTTGAAAAGGAACTGGAGAAGAGACATAAGTAGTGTTGAATTACGGACTTAACAATTATCAAACATGAATTCAGACAGGATTTACATTTTAGACACCACCCTGCGTGATGGCGAGCAAGTGCCTGGGTGCCAGCTCAACACTGTGGAGAAAATTCAGGTGGCGAAGGCGCTTGAGGAATTGGGTGTTGATGTCATCGAGGCAGGTTTCCCGATTTCCAGCCCGGGGGATTTCAACTCGGTCGTGGAGATTTCCAAGGCCGTCACATGGCCGACTATCTGTGCGCTCACCCGCGCTGTCCAGAAGGACATTGATGTCGCTGCCGAGGCGCTTAAATACGCCAAGCACAAGCGCATACACACCGGCATTGGCACATCCGACTCCCACATCAAGTACAAGTTCAACTCCACCAGAGAGGAGATTCTTGAGCGCGCGGTGAGCGCTGTCAAGTACGCCAAGAAATATGTCGAGGACGTGGAGTTTTACGCTGAGGATGCCGGACGCACTGACAATGAGTATCTTGCTAAAGTCGTTGAGGCTGTGATAAAGGCCGGGGCCACCGTGGTCAATATTCCCGACACGACAGGCTACTGCCTTCCTTCGGAGTATGCCGCCAAGATCAAGTACCTTGTTGACAACGTGGATGGAATCGACAAGGCCATCATCTCCACTCATTGCCACAACGACCTTGGGATGGCGACAGCCAACACCATGTCCGGTCTTCTTGCCGGGGCCCGCCAATGCGAAGTGACCATCAACGGAGTCGGGGAGCGTGCCGGCAACACGGCCCTGGAGGAGATCGCCATGATCATAAAAAGCCACAGCGACATCCCACTGGTCACCAACATCAACACAACCAAGATCACTCCTGTCAGCCGGATGGTCTCGAATCTTATGAATATGCCCGTTCAGGCCAACAAGGCCATAGTCGGGCGCAATGCCTTCGCGCACTCTTCGGGCATCCATCAGGATGGTGTTCTCAAGAATGTAAGCACCTACGAGATAATCGACCCCAAGGAAGTGGGAATCGATGACAATGACATCGTGCTTACGGCCAGAAGCGGTCACGCGGCTCTTAAGTACCGTCTGGAAGTTCTTGGCATCAAGATGGAAGGCCGTAAACTGGACGCATTCTACGATGAGTTCCTCAAGTTGGCCGACAAGAAGAAGCAGGTGAGCGATGACGATCTTCTTGTGCTCGCCGGGGCTGACAGGGCAGAGGAGCATCACGTCAAACTTGACTACCTCCAGGTGACAAGCGGCAAGGGGCTCCGGCCGATCGCCAGTGTCGGTCTGGACATCGCCGGAGAGAAATTCGAGGCTGCCTCCCGTGGCAACGGCCCTGTCGACGCGGCGATCAACGCCCTCAAGATCATCATCAGGCGCCAGATGGTCATCAAAGAGTTCACCATACAGAACATCACCAAAGGCTCCGATGATGTGGGCAAGGTGCACATGCAGGTCGAGCATGACGGCCATGTCTATTACGGTTTCGGAGCGGACACCGACATCGTCACCGCGTCTGTGGAGGCGTTTATTGACTGCATAAACAAATTCAGAAGATGAACACACTTTTCGACAAGATCTGGGACAGCCACATCGTGTCTGTCGTCGATGGAGGTCCCACGCAGCTCTACATTGACAGGCTCTACTGCCACGAAGTGACGAGTCCGCAGGCCTTTGAGGGTATTAGGAAGCGCGGCTGCGACATCATGCGACCGGAGAGGATATTCTGCATGCCGGACCATGATATTCCTACAAAAGGCACAGCATTCGCGGATGAAGTCTGCCGTCGTCAGGTGGAGACCCTTGAACGCAACGCGTCCGAGTTCGGCCTTGTGCATTACCCTATGATGAGTCCTGACAACGGAATCGTCCACGTCGTGGGCCCGGAGAAAGGTCTGTCGCTGCCTGGGATGACCATTGTCTGCGGAGACTCGCACACTTCCACCCACGGCGCCGTCGGAGCCGTGGCGTTCGGCATAGGCACAAGCGAGGTCGAGATGGTCCTCGCCACGGAGTGCATCCTTCAGCAGAAACCTAAGTCCATGAGAATAAGGGTAGAAGGGGAACTCGGAAAAGGCGTGACAGCCAAGGATGTGGCTCTCTACCTTATGATGAAGCTCACAACTTCCGGTGCCACGGGGTATTTTATTGAATATGCCGGCTCAGCGATCCGCGGTCTCTCCATGGAAGGCCGCCTGACCCTTTGCAACCTGTCGATCGAGATGGGAGCCAGAGGCGGATTCGTGGCCCCGGACGAGACCACTTTCGCCTACCTCAAAGGCCGTGAGTTCTCACCGAAAGGAAATGCTTGGGACAAGGCCGTTGAATATTGGAGGACCCTTCGTAGTGGGGAGGATGCGGTTTTTGACAAGGAATATGTTTTCGATGCCTCTGACATCAGCCCGATGATCACCTACGGCACCAATCCGGGAATGGGAATGCCGGTGGACGGAGTCATTCCTGCCGGAACGGCCCAGCGCGCGCTGGACTACATGGGACTCTCCGAAGGTGAGAGACTTCTTGGCCATAAGGTTGATTATGTGTTCCTTGGGGCCTGCACGAACGGAAGAATCGAGGATTTCCGCGCGTTCGCCTCCATCGTGAAAGGCCGCAGGAAGGCGGAAGATGTCACCGCATGGCTCGTGCCGGGCTCATGGGCTGTCCGTCGTCAGATTGAGGAGGAAGGGCTGGACAAAATCCTTGAGGATTCCGGGTTTGAGATCCGCAAGCCGGGATGCTCAGCGTGTCTTGCGATGAACGGGGACAGAATCCCGGCCGGTAAATACGCGGTCTCCACGAGCAACCGTAACTTTGAGGGCCGCCAAGGTCCCGGCGCCCGTACAATGCTTGCAAGTCCTCTGACAGCCGCCGCCGCTGCGGTCACAGGATGTGTCACAGATCCAAGAGAATTGATATGAAACAGAAATTCAACATCATAGAAAGCAGCTGCATCCCTCTGCCGATAGAGAACATCGACACGGATCAGATCATTCCGGCCCGTTTCCTCAAGGCTACGACAAGGGATGAGAAATTTTTCGGGGATAATCTTTTTCGTGACTGGAGATATTCACCGGACGGGAGTCTTGTCAAGGACTTCGTTCTCAACGATCCACGCTACAGCGGGTGCATCCTTGTGGCCGGAGCGAATTTCGGTTCGGGCTCAAGCCGCGAGCATGCCGCATGGGCGATAGCCGGCTATGGATTCAGGGCGGTTGTCTCCAGCTCATTCGCGGACATCCATCGCAACAATGAACTCAACAGCTTCGTGTTGCCGGTCCAGGTCAGCGAGGCCTTCCTCAAAAAGATCTTTGAGGCGATCTCCGCTGATCCGTCCGTGAAGCTGCGGATTGACCTCCCGTCCCAGGAGGTTACCCTTCTCTCGGATGGCAGTTCGGAGCGTTTTGAGATAAGCGCCTACAAGAAGTACTGCCTTGAGAACGCCCTTGATGACATTGACTATCTGCTTGAACATAAAGACAAAATTGAAGAATATGAAACTGAACATAGCGAAATTGCCGGGTGACGGAGTCGGCCCGGAAGTGGTAGAACAGGCCGTGAAGGCCATAGATGCGGTCTGCAGGCGTTTCGGACACGAAGTCGAGTACCGGTTCGCCTTGGTCGGTGCGTGCGCGATAGACAACTGTGGGTCAGCCTTCCCGGAGGAAACCCTGAAAGTCTGCCTTGACAGTGATGCTGTCTTGTTCGGTGCTGTTGGGGATCCCAAATACGACAATGATCCCACCGCAATGGTTCGTCCTGAACAAGGACTGCTTGCGATGCGCCGGGAACTTGGGCTTTATGCCAATCTAAGGCCGGTGGAGACTTTCCCAAGCCTCCTGGACAGATCTCCGCTTAGACCGGAGATAGCCTCCGGGGCGGATTTCGTCTGTGTCAGGGAGTTGACCGGCGGCATGTATTTCGGTGAGAAAGGCCGGCTTGACGGAGGCGACACAGCATACGACACCAACATTTACCACCGTTATGAGGTTGAGCGGATCCTGCGGAAGGCATATTCATTGGCAACGATTCGCCGCGGGCACCTGACGGTGGTTGACAAGGCCAACGTCCTGGAGTCTTCGAGGCTCTGGAGGCAGGTGGCGCAGGAAATGGCTCCGGAATATCCTGAAGTCCAGACTGACTATATGTATGTGGACAACGCTGCGATGAAACTTATCACCGATCCTCGCTTTTTCGATGTGCTTGTGACTGAGAACACTTTCGGGGACATCCTGACTGATGAGGCCAGCTGCATCTCCGGCTCGATGGGGCTCCTTGCCTCCGCCTCGCTCGGGGAGCATACAGGTGTCTATGAGCCTATTCATGGCTCCTATCCTCAAGCTGCGGGACGGAATGTGGCCAATCCCCTTGCCACGATTCTCTCAGCCGCGATGATGTTCGAGTACGCTTTCGGCCTTAAGCAGGAAGGTGCAGCCATACGCAAGGCGGTCAGTGAAAGCATCTGTGAAGGCTTTGTCACTGAAGATCTTGCCCAGTCCGGAGCACGTCCTCTGGGCACCTCTGAAGTGGGCGACAAGGTTGCGGAATTGATAGAAAATGATAAATAATTTTGAATATGAACGAACTTGATTGGGGAAGCCTTGGCTTCCGTTACAGAAAAACAAATGCCATTGTCTATAGTCGTTTCAGAGACGGGCAGTGGTCTGAACCGGAACTTACTGATGATTTCGATTTCCGTTTCAACGCCTTTGCCGGAGTGTTCCACTATGGCAATTCTTGCTTTGAGGGCCTTAAGGCTTTCCGTGGCAAGGACGGAAAAATCCGCATCTTCCGCCCGGATGAAAACGCGAGGCGTCTTCAAAGAAGTGCCGCCCGTCTTTCGATGGCCGCTCCTTCTGAGGAACTCTTCCTTAAGATGTGCCTGATGTGCGTGAAAGCAAATCTCGATTTTCTTCCTCCGTACGGACACAATGCTTCCATTTATCTTCGTCCTGTGCTCGAAGGCATTGACCCTCAGCTGAGCATCTGCTCCTCCAGTGAGGTGTTGTTCTCTGTCATGTGCGCCCCTGTCAGCACCTATGCCCAGGCTGGAGTCCTCACCCCCGTCTCCGCTGTCATCTCACGGAACTATGACCGGGCTGCACCGAACGGCACAGGCTCCTACAAGATAGGTGCGAACTATGCGATGTCCCTCTATCCCTACAACATGGCTCATTCGCAAGGCTACACCGAGTTGCTGTTCCTCGATCCCGCCACCAAGACAAGGATTGACGAATTCGGCTCATCCAATTTCATCGGTATCAAGGGTAACACCTATGTGACCCCTCTTTCCGACAGCGTGCTCCCTTCCATCACCAACAAATCGCTCCGCACCATCGCTGAAGACCTCGGAATGAAGGTAGAGATAAGACCGATTCCTGTCGAGGAACTGGCTGAGTTCGATGAGGTCAACGCCTGTGGCACCGCAGTGGTGATCACCCCAATCCGTTCCATCGATGACAAACCGCTGCTTGAAGGCTCAGAGGTTTCCCGCACTTACACAATGCCATCTGGCTCCGAGTGCGGAAAGTTGAGCCGTACCCTCTATGACCGCATCCGCTCCATCCAGGACGGCATAGTCGAGGACACCCACGGCTGGTGCGTCGAGCTGTAGACTGTTTGGAGGCTGATCATGTGATTATATATGAAGCGTTCAGATAAGCATGACGTTTCTTTTGTCGTGAATTTTGTGTAAGTTTGCAGGTTAAACAGACAATCAGGGAATGTTCAGGAAACTTGCGGACAAATTGAAGGAGTTCAAGCTCACGATGAGGATGAAGCTGACGCTGAGCCTCAGCGCGATAGCTGTGACTTTGCTGGTCTCCAGCGTGATCTCCATCATGGAGTACTACAAGATGAGCAACTATGTGTCGGATCTTATCGCGGACAACATCCGGAGCGTCAATGTTGCCCAGAAGCTGTCCGAGGTCACCAACAAGTACAATTTGGATTTGTTGACGGTGATCGGAGACGATTCGATCAACACTCTTCCGGACTTCCATCAGAAGGAGTTCATGGCGCATTGTGACTCTTTGCGCAACTCCTTGACTTCCGACAAGATGGTACCTCTGACGGATTCCGTGGTCTATGCCTATTCGGCTTACATGCTGACTTCTCTGGAGCTGAATGACGTGCTGCTTTCGGATTTCATCGACACGAGGGCTTGGTACTTCGACAGGTTGCAGCCAAAGTTCAAGAGGCTGAATTACTACATTGATGTGCTGAACGGGGCGATCTACGATGACCTGAAGAAGAACTCACTGACATTCCAAAGGGGGTTCTACAGAAGCATCATTCCAGGGGCTGTGGCCGTGGGGGTTGGGCTGCTGCTTGTGCTGATGCTGCTCTTCTTTCTGCTGGTTTATTATGTTAATCCGATCTACAGGATGCTGGCGGGGCTTAATAACTATCGGTCGTTCAATAAGAAATATTCCTACTCCTTTGAGGGGGATGATCAGTTGGCGGAACTAAACGACGGCATCACGGAGCTGACGGGGGAGAACCAGATGCTGCGTAAGCGTGTCGCCAACCTTCGGGCTAAGGTCGCTTCGACAGGCTCAGCGACCGCGCCGTTATCGGCCACAGCACCGCTTTCTCCGGGGACTAAGCCGCTTTCTCCGGTCACTGAGCCTGTCGAAGTGACCGGCACGGCCAAAAACAACAACTAAAAGAATATCCGAATGAACGTCAAGGTGATATCCAGAAACGTGGGCTACGCACTGCTCGTCAGCGCGCTGTTCATGTTCCTGTCCATTCTGGTCTCCGTGGCGAACGGCAATGACAGCGCCCTCGCCGCTCTGATGATCAGCTTCACGATCACCTTCACCGTCGGAATATTCCCGTTCATATTCGTAAGAAAATCAGCCGCCATCACCTTGAAGGACGGCTACATGATCATCGCTCTGTCGTGGCTGCTGTCCTTCATATTCGGAATGCTTCCGTATGCGCTTTGGGGTGGGCCCTTCACAATCATAAACGCCTGGTTTGAAAGCGTTTCCGGCTTCACCACAACCGGCTCGACCATTCTGGACAACATCGAGGCCCTGCCTAACAGCCTGCTTTTCTGGCGCTCCTCCACTCACTTCATCGGAGGCTTGGGAGTCGTGGTCTTCCTGCTGCTGATCATCCCGAGTTCATCACAGATGCGCCTTAGGCTGACCAGTCTGGAGTTGTCCTCCTTGTCGAAAAGAGAGTACAAGTCCGGAGCGAACAAGACCGTCTACATATTCACTTACGTCTATTTCGGGATGCTGGCCGCCTCATTTCTGCTGTACGTGCTGGCCGGGATGAGCCCCTTTGACGCGATCAACCATGCGATGAGTGTCACGGCGACGGGTGGGTTCAGCACGCGGAACCTTTCCATCGGGGCGTACAACTCCGTTCCGATCGACTTGATAACCATGTTCTTCATGCTGCTGTCCTCCATCCATTTCGGGATGGTGTTCGTGGCTGTCGTGACGAGATCCCTCAAACCGTTCCGAAACGAGATATTCAAGTTTTACCTTTGGTCGCTGGTCGTGACGAGCGTCATTGTGGCGATGTCATTGTGGGTGCATGGAATAGAAAAGACATGGGGCGACGCATTCCTTTCGGGCTCCTTCCACATCCTAAGCTTCGCTTCCACGACAGGCTTCAGCATCGCTGACAACAGCATCTGGCCGGTCCTTCCGTCCGCCATGCTGGTGTTCGTGGGAATATGGTGCGGAATGGCGGGCTCTACCTCCGGAGGTGTGAAGTCGGACAGGGCTCTGTTGCTCTGCAAGGAGATAAAGTACCAGCTTAGGATGGTTCTGCATCCGGCTTCCGTCAATGAGATCCGTGTGAATGGCAGGGTCGTGAGACAGGACGATGTGGCTCCACACATCCTGTACATCGCTCTGTACTTTATGGTTGTCATCATCTCTGTCGCCGCTTGTCTGATTCTCAATCCGGACAACGGCCATGCCTTGACCGCTATTCTGACGTCTTTGAGCAATGTCGGCATCTCGGTTGGAGATCTTGGCTCGCTGAGCAGTTTCAATGCAGAACCTGCCGCGGCGAAGTTCATCTACACGTTGGACATGTTCCTCGGGCGTGTCGAGATCTATCCGATCCTGGCCGTGGTGATGATGATTTTCAGCCGCAGGAACAAGTAGACTTATGGACAGGGGAGAGTTTTTCTACAAGCGTTTCAGGGACAATTTTCCTTATGATTGCACCTCGGATCAGGATAACTTGTTCCGGGAAATCGCTGATTTTGTGACTTGTGACGATGCAGACATCCTGGTGATCAACGGGTATGCGGGCACGGGAAAGACTTCGGCCATTGCCGCGGTGATCCGGTCGTTTGACGATTTGAGACCTAAAATTCGGACTGACCGCCAAGGTCACTTCGATAGGCTCAGTGACCGGTCGCATGGCATTTCGTCGGTCGCTGAGCCTGTCGAAGCGCACCGAAATGCTGAAGAACCGACCGAAGAATACGAGGAAATCTGCTACCTCCTCGCCCCCACCGGCCGTGCCGCCAAGGTCCTCTCCCTGTACGCCGGCAAACCCGCCCGCACAATCCACAAATGCATCTACCGCCAGAAATCCATCGGAGATGACGGCTTCGGCCAGTTCTCTCTGGCCCCCAACAAACTCTCCCACAAACTCTTTATCGTGGACGAAGTCTCTCTGATCGGCATAGATGACTCTCAGCGCCAAGGCACAACCCAATTCGGAACCGGAGACCTTCTGAAAGATCTTATTGAATATGTCCGCGCCGGCAACGACTGCCGCCTGATCCTGCTCGGAGACGATGCCCAGCTGCCCCCTGTCGGGATGGAAGCCTCACCAGCCCTCTCGAAGGAGTGCATGGACTGCTTCGGAGGAGTGAGATATTGCTCTCTGACCCAGGTCGTCCGCCAACAGAAAGAGTCTGGGATCCTGTTCAATGCCACCAAGTTGCGGGAACTGATCGCCACCGACCTCTATGGTGACGGAATGTTCACCCCGGACGAGATAGGACTGACGGTGGACGGCTTCGATGATGTCGTGCGAATCACCGGTGGAGAGCTCATCGACACCCTGAACTCGGCATATTTTTCTGAATATTCAAAAGACGACGCCGTGGTGCTCTGCCGCTCCAACAAGCGAGCGAACCGCTACAACGCCGGAATCCGCGCCCAGGTCTTCTATGACGAGGAGCGCTTGGTCAGAGGCGAAAAACTGATGATCGTGAAGAACTGCTACCAGTTCCTCAAAGACGTGAAAGGAATGGACTACATCGCCAATGGCGACATCGCCAAGTTGGTGTCCATCAGGAATTTCGAGGAACGCTACGGCCTCCATTTCGCCGATGCCCGCCTTTCGTTCCCGGACTACGATGACACCGAGATCGTCGCCAAAGTCTGTCTGGACACCCTTGAGTCCGAGTCCGCCTCGCTGAGTTACGAGCAGCAGAACCGGCTCTACAACGGAGTCAACGAGGACTATGCCGACATCCCGACCAAGAAAAAGCGTTACGAAGCCGTCCGTGAAGACCCTTACTACAACGCCCTCCAACTCAAGTACGCCAACGCCATCACCTGCCACAAAAGTCAGGGCGGCCAATGGAGCTGTGTCTTCGTCGACAACCCGTTCTGGCAGGACGAACTCACCGTCGATGACCTCAAATGGCTCTACACCGCCCTCACCCGCGCCACCGACAAAGTCTACCTCGTCAACTTCAAGGACGAGTACTTCGCTTGACGCATGTAACAGGCTTCGTAGGATGCTTCCCGTCAGCCCTGTCGGAATGCCCGTGGCGGGTAACTTGTTTATTGTTAGGAATATGAAGGTGTGTTCTGGTGCGGATTTGAGCTCTGGGAACGAGGATGATGTCTCATATATTCAAATACTTAGCTGCCACGGCATTATTTGAAGGTCTGCTGGTACTTCTGGTTTTCACCTATTGCGGAATGGGAAATTTTCTATAACTTGGGGTGTTGATTTGAAAATGATGATTTATGAATATGAAAAAGATTTTGGCGGCTTTGGCTTTTATGGTGTCCCTGGGCGCTGCGGCGGAGGATTTCAAGGATGTTCCCAAGGCTTGGAAATGGGTGGGGAAGAATGAGGTGGCGTTGACTTACGATCACTCTTTTACGGGGGCTAAGGACTTCTCCGTCAATGCGGTGAACGGAAAAGTGACAGAAGGAATATGCTATCCGGCGAAGTTCACGGATTTCCCGTTCAGACCTGAGGGTGCGGTCAATCTGACATATTCACCGGACTCCACGAAGATGGCGTTCACGAGGGACAACAACCTTTGGGTGGTGGACATCTCCACGAAAGGGGAGACCCAGCTGACGTTCGACGGGTCGGACGTGATTCTGAACGGCTACTCTTCGTGGGTATATTACGAAGAAATTTTGGGTAGGCCTACCCATTATTGCGCATTCTGGTGGTCGCCGGATTCCAAGAAGATAGGCTTCTACCGCTTTGACAATTCGGAGGTTCCGGTCTTTCCGATATATTCCCCGTTCGCCGAGAATGCTGACCGCTCGGGGATGGGGTTGGCATATTCACAGAACGCCGGGGCGGCTGTAGCGTTGCCGAACGTCTCTCCGACGGGAGGGTCGGTCCGCATGACCCGCTACCCGAAGTGTGGCGACAATAACCCTAAGGTGCGAATCGGGATCGTGAATGTACAGAGCGGCGACACCGCCTGGGCGGATTTCGATGAGGATGAGGACCAGTATTTTGGGACTCCGTTCTGGGGAGCCGGCAGCGAGGCCTTTTATATTCAAAGGGAACCGAGGACGCAGAACACGCTTGACCTTTATGCCGTGTCACCGGATGACGGGACGAAGAAGCACATCTACCACGAGACCTACAAGACGTGGCTCGACTGGATCGACGGGATGCTGTTCGGACGGGACGGAATCTACATGGTCCGCTCGTTTGAAACTGATTGGCAGCAAATATATTACCTCTCTTATGACGGCTCAGTTTTGAAGAGGTTGACTGACGGTGAGAACTGGCGGATGTCGCTTGTGGACGTCAAGGAGGGCAAGGCGGCCAAAAGGTTCGACGGAAGCTCTTCGGAGGTGCTGTTCGTAGCGGAGCGTGACTCCCGCGTGCGCAGCGGGTTATATTCAGTCTGCAAAGGGGTGGTCAGGAATATCTCGGATCCGGCCATGCACGTCACGTCCGTGCGTATCTCTCCGGACCAGAGGTACGCAATCGCTTCGGCCAGCAATTCAAGGACTCCGAATCAGATTTGGATTTATGATTTGAAGAAGCCGGTGAAATCTTTCAAGGTGGCTGACATGGCCGGGGAAGATTTCGATGTTTCGAAATATGCTCTCCCTGAGCAAATTACCATGACGACCAAGGACGGATTTGAACTTCCTGCGATGATTGTCTATCCTAAGGATTTCGATGCGGCCAAGAAATATCCGGTTCACGTGGACATCTACGGTGGTCCGGATTCCCCGCAGGTGATTGACAGATTCCGCGGCCCGGCATATTACCAATGGTACGCTGAGAACGGAATCATCGAGGTTGTCGCGGATTGCCGCGCCTCCGGTCATAACGGGCGCAAAGGCTTGGACCAGATCTACAGGCGTTTGGACGAGCGAGAGGTGCTGGATTTCGTGGAGTGGGCTGAATATCTCAAGTCGCTTCCTTACGTTCAGGGCGACAAGATCGGTGTCGAGGGATTCTCGTTCGGTGGCACAATGACCGCTCTTCTGGTGATGAACCACCCGGGCGCCTTCCACTATGGAATCGCCGGCGGCGGAGTCTATGACTGGGCGCTTTACGACACTCACTACACAGAGCGGTTCATGGACACCCCCGCCAATAATCCGGAGGGTTACGCTTCGACCAAGGCCATCGCCAGCGCGGAGAACTATCCTGTTACGGAGAAGAGCTACGATGGCTCGGTGATGCTCAAGATCACCCACGGGACCGGTGACGACAACGTGCACTTCCAGAACACATTGCTGCTTGTGGACGCTCTTCAGAAAGCTGGAAAGAAGTTCGAGTTGATGATCTACCCGGACGGAATGCACGGCTACCGAGGTTACCAGGGCCGCCATTTCAACGAGGCCAACCGCACGTTCTGGCTCAGGTACCTCAAAGGGGAGTAGCTTCGGTCACTGAACCTATACTTCGGTCACGGAGCGACTTCTTTCGGTCACTGAGCCTGCCGAAGTGACCGAAGGTTGGACCGGCCGGACCAGGTCGGGGCGTCAGCGTTTGCCACGGAAGAAATCGACCATCAGGGTGGAGCATTCTTCGGCGAGAACGCCGGCTTGAACCTGGGTTTTCGGATGAAGCAGAGACGGAGAGTACATGGAGTAACCCCTCTTGGGGTCGATTGTCCCATAGACAACTCGGCCGATCTGTGCCCAGTTCAGAGCCCCGGAACACATCGGGCAAGGCTCCACGGTGACGTAAAGGGTACAGTCCCCAAGATATTTTCCCCCCGTGGCCTCTGTCGCCGCCGTGATGGCGATCATCTCCGCATGCGCCGTCGGATCGTGCAGCCTCTCTGTCATGTTATGCCCGCGCCCGATGATCCGGCCACGGCACACGATGACAGCCCCGATCGGAATCTCATCCTCTTCCAACGCCAGGCGAGCCTCTTTCAGCGCCTCCATCATGTACTTCTCGTCAATGTCCATGTCCTTGAATATTAATGCCTGCTGTCCCGGATGCCACATTGTGCCTCAAACTTTGCCCGGCCAGGCGACTTAGGAAAGCAGGACGGAATCAAACAAAAAAGGGCAGGCCAACAGACCTGCCCATAAACGTCGTCTGACCGACTACCATCTGTCCTCAGATGATACTGTCAGCTTCTTGCGTCCGTGGCGGCGACGGGAAGCGAGTACGCGGCGACCGTTGGCGGTAGCCATTCTCTCACGGAATCCGTGCTTGTTCACGCGCTTGCGTCTGGATGGTTGAAATGTCCTTTTCATATCTGCTTATTTTTTTTTATATTTTCCAAAACGGACTGCAAATTTAATCCTTTTGCCGTAAAATACAAAAATATTTTCGTGCCTTTGTCAAATCCTTTGTCAAATCCTCTGGTAGTTTTGATAAATTAAACGTTGTAATATTTGATGAATATAGATTAATGTGTAAATTTGCAGCGGATTGTTGCGCACTATGCGTCTTCGATTCCTATAAACTTATCACTGGCTTGACGTGTCACTATGAAGGCAAAGGCTTATAATATAGTCATGCCTCTCCTCATGAAAACGACAAATGGGGGGGGGGTAAGTGTCTATTATATAGCTTGTTACGAAAGTGCACCCGGAGCGTTTGCCTTCGGGTTTCAGCCGTTTCATTCGCCGTCCTCTCGACCGTGACCGCCTCGGCCGGCCTGGCCCCGTCCTCCTCCGACCCCTCCACGGTCCAGTCCCCAAGCCTGGCCGCCGAGCCTGTCGAAGCGCCACAGCCCCATGGCACACACGCCATCGACTCCTCCACGATCCAGGAAAAGTATGACACCGCCTCGTTCGCGATCTTCTACCGCTCAGCCGTCCCACGCATCGAACCGTGGTTCAAGAGTAACGCGGCCACACTGAATGCGGCCACGGAAGGCCTGCGCGCCATTGTCTACAACAATAATCTAAGAATATACAAGGTCTACCTCATCGGAGCGGCTTCGCCCGAAGGCGGCAAGGCCCTCAACGCATGGCTCGGACGAAACCGAGCAGAAGGCGTCAAGACTTTCCTGAAGAACATCGAGCCTCGTCTTACGGACTCAGATTTTGTCGTGATCTCAAAAGGAGAGGACTGGGAAGGCGCCACGAGGATCGCCGAGGCCTTTGATCTGGAGTCAGGCACTGACCCGATCACGGGAATATTCAAAGACAGCGCCAACCCGGAGGCGAAGAAAAACAAGATGAGACGCCTTCAGGGCGGAAAGATCTGGCGCAAGCTGATCTCGGACTACTATCCGTCCCTGCGACGCACCGACATCTATGTCCTTTACAGCACAGTGCAACCGATTCCGCAGATAGAGAGCGGATTTCCGGACGTGACGCTTGAGGTGCCATATTCAGACCACATCGCCCCGCCGACGGTACTTCCGGAGGTGGAGTTCCCGGAGCCGCCAAGCGGGAAGTTCTACACCGTAGCCGTCAAGACCAACGCCCTTTATGACGTGGTGACCGCCCTCAATGCGGAGGTCGAGGTCCCGATCGGCAGGACGTTCTCCCTGATGGTCGAGGACGTGTTCCCATGGTGGAACTGGGGACCGAACGGCAAGAAATATTGTTTCCAACTCTGGTCGATGGGCGTCGAGCCTCGCTGGTGGTTCGCCCGGGATGACAGAAAGGACTATCTTACAGGACATTTCGCCGGACTTTACGGCATGTCCGGGAAGTACGACCTCCAGTGGGACACCAAGATGTGCTACCAGGGAGAGTTCTGGTCGGCGGGCCTGACCTACGGCTACGCCTTGCCGGTCACCAGGTGGATGAACATGGAGTTCTCCGTCTCCGCCGGTTTCCTGCGCACAGACTACCGCCACTACCAGCCGGACAAGGGCTACGAGCACCTGTTCCGTGACAAGTACAACGTGGGCACCGTCTCCTGGTTCGGCCCGACGAAACTAAAAGTCTCGTTGGTGATTCCGATAGGGAAGGATTCCCATAACGAAAGGAGGGGCTCGCGATGAGGAAGTTCTTCAACATCACCCCGCTTGCCATCCTCCTGCTCCTCGCCGTGGCTACCGGCTGCCGGCGCCGTCCTCTGGAGGATCCGGATTACCGCACTCTGGTCAAGGTCAAGGTGGACATCTCCGGAATCTCCAACGTGACCTGCGACATCTACAACGACAAGATCCCTGCCCCGAAGATCGAGCCTGAGGCCATGCACCTGCTCCTCTTTGACGAGGATGCGTCAAGAGTCGCTGCGGAGACCTTTCTCACCGATGTCTCCACCGATGCCGACGGCGTCCGCACGGTCTCGGGAGAAGTCGTGGTCGCTCCGGGAACCTACCGCTACCTGGCCTACGATTTCGGTACGGAGGCCACTCTCGTGCGGAACTACAACGTTTGGGACGAGGCGGAGGCCTACACGGAATCCGCTCCGAGCAGCATCCAGAAGCGTTTCCGCTCCAGAAGCGGAGAGCCGCTCAACATCCTCGAAGAGCCTGACCACCTTGTGGTCGCGGCGCGCGAGAGGGAAATGATCCCTTACCATGAAGGAACCTACACCATCTACGCCGAGGCGAGGTCCGTCGTGGAAAGCTGGTACCTCCAGATCAAAATTGATGGTCTTGAATATGTCTCCTCGGCCCAGGCCGTGCTTTCCGGCATGGTCGGCTCGGATTTGATCGCGACTGACACGAGGGTGACGGATCCCGAGGCTGTGGTCTGGTTCAACATGCAGAAGAGTGACGACAAGGGAGTCCCGGTGATATGCACGATCTTCGGCACGTTCGGCCACATCGAGCGCTCCACCAACGACCTTGAGGTGACTTTTAATATCCGCACGACGGACGGCAAGACGGTCGTGAAGACTTTTGACATCTCGGGCCTCTTTGAGACCGAGAACGCCATAAATCACCATTGGCTCCTCCTCGAAGAGACCATCAAGATCGACCCTCCGCAGCAGACCGGCGGCGGTTTCGACCCGAAGGTGGACGATTGGGACGAGGAACACCATGACGTGATCATTTAAATGAATATAAGTGTATTATTATAATTTATTTTTATTAACAGTTTTAAAGTAAAAAGTTTATGAAAAGATCAATTCTACTCTCAGCTGCCGCGATCGCCGCTTTCGCCAGCTGCTCGAAGACCGAGGTGAAGCCTGTGGAAGACGCACCTGCTCAAATCTCATGGAACGCCGTGGTCGGCAAGGCTTCGACCAAGGCGATGATTAATGGGACAAAGTATGAAACCTCAACCTCAACCTCAGCCCCTTCTTTTGGTACATTCGCTTACTACCTTCAGACTGGAGACTGGGCAGTAAATAAAACTAATGGTCAATTATACATTCCTGTTAGCGAAGTAAATCCATCTGGAGCAGCCAAACTTGTTTGGACTACAAATACCCCATATTATTGGCCGAAAGCTGGATCGTTGACATTCTTCACATATTCACCGTATAATTATCAGGAAACTGCCGGTGGCCAGATTCCGGTTAATATAGTTCCTAACAGTGGCCTTGCTGTTGCCGACTACGATGTGGATGCCCATCAAGACACTGACTTTATGGTTGCTGATGCTGCCACAGACAAGACTCAGAATGAATCTACCACTGACTATGATGGCGTTCCTGTTGTCTTTAAGCACAAATTGTCTCAGATTGTGGGAATCAACATTCAGACAGTCAAAGGTGGTGCTCTTCATGATTATGCGAATGGAAATGACGGTACGACAGGTAAAGAATTCGAAACTGGAGACGTTGTGTTCAAACTTAAGGAAGTTCAGTTAAAGGACATCCTTACTAAAGGTAAATATTCTTATGCAACTGCTGATCATACAAGTGATGGTTGGACGGATCAGACTGCTGAAAAGACTTATGTTTGGTATAATAAGAGTGCCGGAGAGAATTTCACTGAAAATAAGAAGTTTGAATTAACATTTAAGACTTATGACAACAATCGTAATGATTATCTGTTAGTCCTTCCTCAAAATTTTAGTGATCCTAATTCGACTGATACGGGAGTTGTTAAGACTTCTCTTGACATCGTTTTCGATATTTTGACTTATAATGATCCTACTACTTTCTCGACCCAGACTGTTTCCAGAACAGTTTACCTTTACGACATGCATTGCGATACTCACGGCGTTGACACCGAGTGTGCGATAAACATGAACAAGAAGATCACCTACACCATCAAGATTGACTTGGACAACAATGGTCAGACTCGCATCTACTGGGCTCCTTCAGTAGTTGATTGGGAGGATGAGGCATATTCCACAACAATCTAATTTGTCATAGACCGCAGTCGCAGTCGGTCCAATCACTGCGCAGCCTTGGGGCGGGTGAAACCGCCTCCGGGCACTAATAAGATGCCTTGGACGCAGAACAAACGTTTCGAGGAATTGATAAAGATGACTATGTTGACAAAGGCTATGAAGATCAGGATAGGTACCGCGGCAGCAGTGCTGGCGGCAGTACTAACCTCATGCGTAAGCAATGAGGTGGCGCAGCCCGTCTCCGAGGACATCCCGATCACGTACTCCGTGCTGCAAAAGAGCATGGCCACTCGTTCTGCCGTGTCCGGGATAACGTATCCCCAAGGCGTCCCTTTCGGCTCTTTCGCCTATTATCTGCCGGCCGGAAAGACCTGGCGGGACGACAAGGAGTACGCCCGGATCTACATAGACAACGATGAGGTGACGTACGATAAACAAGGTACCAACTCTTTCGCCCCCAACTCCTGGCACAGCGAAATAGTCCACTACTGGCCGAAAACCGGCACCCTGACATTCTTCTCGTACTCTCCGTACGAGAAATTGCAAGGCAAAATCAGTTGCTCCCCGGAGAACGGTCTTATGATAAATTCCTGGACAGCCGGGATGGAACCCGGAGATGCAGAAGGCACTGGCACCGGTGTAGACCTTATGATAGCCCAAAGCGTGAACCAGACCGGCAACACCTCCTCCGCCAGCGGCTACCAAGCCGGAGTGTCGACCGCATTCCAGCACATCTGTTGCCAAGTGGAAGTGCAGGCTAAGTTAAGCGCTGCTGAGGAGGATAATAAGGACAAGAAAACATATACTGTCAACTCGGTGTCTTTTAATAACTTGTGGACCAAGGCTAACTATTCTTCGAATGTCGGCACATGGATTGGGCATTCAGATCTTGAGCATCCTTCATACACTATCAATGGCACCGAAGGACAAACGCTTGATCTTAAAGGTTCACCTTCGAGAGTCTTCCCTTCGATGATAGTGATTCCTCAGAATCTGTTGGAAGCGTCTGGCTCTTCTGCTCGTGAGGCTCCAAGCATCACGATTGAATATACTCCGAAAGGTGGAGACCGTACCACTGTCACAAAGCTTCTCGCGAATGGTCACAACGATATCTGGAAACCTGGAAGGAAGTATTTGATCACCATAATATTCAGTGTGGATGAAGCTTATATTGAGTTTGCCACTTTTGTAAAGGGCTGGGAAACAGGTGGTAATCGAGATGACATTACAATTGGCAATTAACGACATGGCTTATAGAGTATCATTTCATCAGATTTTGCTCATGGCATTGGTGCCGGTGCTGCTCCTCTCATGCTCGCATAGCAGTGTTGAAGGGCCAGAGGCGGACACCGATGCGGTTATAGGCTTCTCTACGATTTCTCAAGAGTTGGACAGCCGTTCGACAGGCAGCATCTTGATCTCAGATTTGAACGTAGTTGGCTCTGAAATAGCCGTTTATGGTTTCCATGGTAGTGAACAAGATTTCAGTGGCGAGATCCCTGTGTTCGAGACGGAAGGCGCTAAGTGCGTTTGTTACAAGTCTGACGGTCAAGGCAAGTCTAAATGGGACTATGACTATATTGGCAGTGATGCTGCATCAAGCGGAGTTGACAAAGTCAAATGGATTCGGTCAGACCGTTACCGCTTCCGTGCTTTTTATCCATATTCATTGATGAGCGAAGTCAATAATACGTCAAGTGCAAAAGTTTTGCAGATGAGGTACTCACTGATGGAACATGATTCGGATTTGATGGTCGCCTATGCGACACGTTGTCCGGCTGAGGATCATGAGAGTGTTGGTCCCGTCGAACTAAAATTCATGCATGCTCTTTCTGCTTTGAAATTCATAATCAAGAAAGAGAACACCAATGAGACAGAGAGCGTGAAGGAGTTCTATCTAACAGGATTACATCAATTCGGTGGCTTGTATTATTTTGCCTCTGATGCATCGAATCTTAAAGGTGATCAAACAATAATGTGGATTCCAGGTAAGGCTGATGAGGACACGTTTGTTCATCATTGGGATTCAGGTGATGATGCAACAAAATACAGGAAAATAGAAGCCAACGGAGTGTCTGTTTATGATGATACCGGTGACAAAGGTGGTTTTGTCTTTGCTATACCAATGAATGGAGAGTACGAGGGTAAAAAATGGGTGGATCCACTTCCAAGCATATACGCCCACTTCAAGACAGACAAGGGCGGTTCGGTTCTTCATACTGCCAAGTTGCCGGACATCCGTTGGGAACCTGGCAAGAAGTACATCTACACCATCACAGTCAAACATGCAACGGTTTCTGTTGAAGTCAAGATTAAGCCTTGGACGGAGGTAGAGGCGAGTGCGGAGATTAAACTATAATTGATAAGAATGCGAAAGAGACATTATCATATTCTTACAATCCTTGCCGCGATGTTTGGCCTTGCGGGCTGCTGGCAGTCGGAACAGGAACCAGTCGATGAAGGCTTGGGGACAGTGGTTTTGAAAGTTGGAACCATCGCAACGCGCGGGACAACGATAACCTCTGCTGACGGGGATGATGACAGCTCTCCGGATGACGGTGACAAGATGACAAGCTTAAGCGTGTGGCTTGTCAAAGGTGATGAGGTGTACAAGTTTACGAATATGAATATGTCAACTTCACCGGCTGAAACCGCTGAGTGCATCCTTGGATCCTGTGCCAGAGGTGATTATAAGCTATATGTCGTTGCTAACTGTAAAGACTTGGACTCCTATGGAAACGAATCGACCTTGAATGCCGGCTTTAAGGACAAGGCGTTTGGTCCAATCTTCGCTGGCCATTCTCCGGCATATTCTACATCTGGTGCCTTGGCTAAGGTGATAGACAAGTCCTATGCGTTGTTTACGGACAATAACGGAGGCATGCCTCTTTCCTATGTCGGTGACGTTGCTGTGGGGCCTGGTAAGAATGAAATCAATGTCGAACTCGATAGGGTCTGCGCCAGATTTACTGTCAAAATCACCAATAATGCCATTGGAAAGAAAGTCTGCATCAACAAGGTGACACTGTCTAACTTTAATCCTCCGAAAGGTTATTTGTTTCCTCACACCGATGAGTCAGGACACAATAGTGTGCCATTTGGTAAAAATGAGGATGTTGCTTTCCCTGATGTCACAGATGACAATTTTGCCATCATTCAGCCGGGGAAATCTATGGTGCTGAGCGACCTGTACTTGTTTGAAACTGATGGTGAAGAAGATAAGAAAATCACCATCAGGGGAGCGTTGTATAATGATGGCGTTGAGCCGTTTTTGGTTTCGGGCAGTATCACGACCTACACTCTTGATGGTAACACTTCAAGCGTTAACTCAGGTAATAGCTATCTGATCCGTTCCTCGTCATCAAGTACCTATTACCTTGGCACGGACGGATCCTCGGTCCGTTTGTGGTCGTACCCTAACGATGCCGAGATTGTGAATTCTCCTGACATCGGGGACTTCATCTGGGTGATTAGGGGCGGTAGTGGAAGCTATACTTTCTATAATGAGAAATATAAGGTATATTTGACGATTTCGGCTTCAACTGGAGAACGAGCTGTTACTGTGTCGAAAAACAGTGGTAACTCCTTGAACTATAGTAATAAAAATATATTTTATGTATATTCTTCCTGGAGGGGTTCAGGCTATTACTATTTGACAAATTCCTCAAACAAGCCAAGTGTGGTGAGAAATAATCCGACGCAGTGGGATCTACGAAAGGTGACATCGAATACTAATAGTGTCCAGGTGTTCGATAATAATAAGGAGAAAGACATTTTCTTTCACAGTTCCATAACCCATGTCGATCAGTACGGAGTCCCGTTCCTGCTGTCCCAGCTCAAACGCAACCAACATCTTCAGATGGAAATAGGGGTGACTTATAGTGAAGCCACCGGTAACTTTGATTTTCAATTGGTTAATTGGGATAATAAAAGTAGCGAAACCACTTTTGATTAAGCGATGAGACGTATTCTGACATATCTCGTGACCTGTGTGGTCATATTCATAAATTTTTCTTCCTGCGTCCGTGAGTTTGAAGAGTCAGCCCCAGTCGGTGAAGGAGAGGTTGATGTTGCCCTTTTTTTTGGTGCCGCTTCGATGAACATTGTCCAGACTCGTGCCGATCATTCGCTGGAGAACGAGTCAAGGATTTACAATTTGCATGTGTTCTTGTTTGATGGTAATGGCAACAAGGTTTACAGCCACTATTTTTCCGAGTCGGATAGACAGGATTCTGACAGTAATCTGTGGCCCGGACAATGGTATGTCGGTAGCGCTGCCGGAGGAGACACAAAAGGTTGCGTGAAGATGCGTGTGCCGCAAGGGGAGAATTTAAAAGTTTACATCTACGCTAATCTTGACGCAGACATGGTTCGTGTGTCGGAGGAACTTCTTAACCATGCTATTCAGAATGAGAATGATCTGAAGAATTTCCGGTGCTATCTTAATCAGACGACAGTAGCTCGAAACGGGTATTTCCCGATGAGCGGGGTGCTTGAAGGCGTTACCATCACTGTGGATAATTCTGGAGAGGCCACTATCACTTCAAATAATGGAAGCACTTTGAAACTCTATAGGATAGACGCCAAAATCAGGTTCACCTTCAAGACGGGTAGCAGGCCTGACGAGAATGGTCAGATAATCACTTCCTTCGAACCTCTTCAGTGGAAGGTCATGAATGTGCCGCGTACTTGCTATGCTATCAATCTTGACCATGATGACAGTAAGGTTGATCCGGGGACTAACCCTAATGACTACAGTAAGTTTGCTGATTTGTTCTTCGACACAGGCTACGTGAACTTCGAGACCTATGATGATGCGAGCAAGGGCAAACCGGCATCATTTACATTCTATATGCTGGAGAACCATCAGGAACCGAAAGACGAAGGGCCTGCATCCTATCAAGATAGAAGCCGGCAGAAGAAAAATCCCGATGGAACGAACGTGTCCGTTCCGGTCTCTTATGTCGTGGATGGCAAGACCTACGAACGAAGCATGAGGGTCTTCGAATATGCCAACGACTTCTCGACCTATGTAATGGTCACAGGTCGTGTCACGATGAAGCTTGAGAATGATGATGCGGGGCAGGTGCTCGGAGCTGATGTCACTTATCTTATTCATCTTGGCACTTGGGGCGCGACAATCAAAGACGCGAATGGTGGCACCGAAGATGAATATTCCAATTTCGGAGACTACGGAATCGAACGCAACACTATCTACGACTACACTGTCACCGTCAATTCTGTTAATAATATTCGTGTCGAGGTAGAGACTTCAAAAGGAGATGTCTCTAAAGTCGAGGAGAAGCAGCCGGGAGCTATGGGCTCCGTGACCATCGCCCGCGAGGAGATCGCCTTATGTGACGCCCACTACGAATCTAAAACGCTTACTTTCCATCTTGCCAACTTTTTTGATGGAGGGGTTGAGCTTGATTCGGAGGGTTATGTCCAAAATAAGGAAAGGTGCGTGGCAGACAAACTGACTTGGGAGGTAAACACTCCATTTAGCATCGGGGGGCCGAGAGTTATTGAGGGAATCGACTACTCTGATGATTTGGACTATAAATGGGTGAATTTCAGACTGAATAAGAAAGAGAATGACGGTACATATTCTTCCGCTAGGCGAAAGTTTCTTGATCCCGTCAAGTATCCTTTTGAGAGTTCGACCGAATGGCGGAATGGCTCAATAGCACGAGAGAACGGTGGTAATAAGGAAGGTGACGGCACTGATGGCCTTAGCGGTCGCCACAATGATGGTGTGTTCGACATCATCTCTCTTGTCAAGTACATGAAGGAGCAGGTGAACAAGTACCTTGAGAGTCCGGCAACCTCCGATTTCGACCAAGGGTACGAAGATGGCAAGTTGAGCCCGAAAATCTGCGTCACAGCCTTTGTCAATGAATATTACTACGAGGCTCATCCGCTGACCGGTGCGAAATCCACCACCCTGTGGAAAAAGTTCGTCAACCAGCCAGACCGCTCCGTCCACATCCTCTGCAACTCCGAGATCAGCAAAGACCTCGAATCCCGCGCCACCGGCTCCGTAGTAACAATCCAGCAGCACGCCATTCAGTGCATCTACAACACCGACGAGTCCTACACCTCCCTCCAGACCGCCTGGGGCACCGAATACACTGACGAGTTCTCGGATAAAGTCAAAACGTATAACACAAGTGCTTACGACTACAGTGGCAGTGACGGCAACTCCTCCCAAGAGAACGGTCTTTTGAACTCTTTGTATGAGTGGGGGCTATGTCGCAGAGGTTCATTCACTAAGGATGAAAAATGGGGAAAATATATGGAATTTCAGGTTCCGAATTCGACCCCACAAATGAATGATAGTTATAAATCCCTCCGCTATTTGTGCATGTCGCGAAACCGCGACAACAACGGAGACGGCAAGATTGACGCAAGTGAGATGCGTTGGTACTTGGCTTCAATCCGACAGCTTATCGGCCTCTATGTCGGAGATGGCCTCTTGAACCAGAACTCCCGTTTGTACTACCGTACATCGAGCCAACGTGCGTCTATATATGAGAACGTCTGGAGGCAACATGTCATTTCCAGCACGAAATATGTTAGTAGTGACCCAAATAAACCTAAATTGGAACCTACATTGGTTTGGGCTGAGGAGGGTATTGCTACAGGGCATCTTTCAGCATATGCGAATAAATTAAATGAGTACTCGATTAGGTGTGTCCGAAATCTCGGAATGGTTTTGCCTGACAATCCGTCAAGTAGTGATTTGAATAGTAAGTACGATCCTTGGGTAACTGTTAGTGGAAGTAATACTGAATCTGATCCATATGTTGTGACATGTACAAACCTTAATCAGAATGCTCTTCGTTATTATACTTCAAGGGAACTGGAGTACGCTGGCAATGAATCTGAACAGAATCGCCTTTATAAGAAATTTGAAGTTTGTTATCAATCAAAATCTCACTCAGTCAAGAATTTTCAGACTATTAATGACGAAGTTACGAAAATAGGTTCTTCTTCTAAAGCCGGTTATTGTCCTGATGGTTATCGACTGCCGAATCAGCTTGAATTGGCCATGATGAGGTTTTATTGCAATGGTGTTTCTAAAGGGTCTGTGTCTCGTACGTATTGGAGTATGGGTGTAGTACCAGGTACCTATGGTCCCTATGGGAAAGACAATGGAAGTAAATACGGTTTTGTAGATGATGGGAATATTACATTGTGGACAGGTGCTGAACCAGACTCTCAGCGCTGCGTCCGCGACATCCGTGTAGACTAGCACTTTGCGCCCTCATCTCAGCACCGTCCTCCAGCGACGTTTTACCCACATATTGTTGCCCGACAGTGTCCGTTGACACCCTCCGGCAACGAATTCACCACTTTCTGCTCCCCAAGAGTGCACCGTGTGTTCCCACCTACTGGCCGCTGAACTTGTCGAAGCGCCCTCCCAAATGGTTCGGCAGGCTCACCAACCGTGGTTCGACAAGCTCACCAACTGGGCGGTTGAGGTCGTTGAGCCTGTCAAGGTCGGCAGTTTGCAGCTCACAGGCACAAGAGGATGCCTTTGAGTGGGCTGAGAGGCCGATTTGTGTGGCTGACCCTATCCCTAAACAATGGGGGCAAGCACAACGACCCGCCTCTGACCGCTGCCAGAAGCACATCACCGTGCCCGTGATTTGTAAAGATCTGAAAATGAAGTGATGAAACGAATAAGGATAATACGCATACCCCTGCTCTTCGTGAAATTTTTGGTTATATCCGAAACCATTCCTATTCTTGTAGGGACCTTTGGGTTATAACCGACATCTCAACTCCCATTAATCTACAATCCATGGAATACCAATAGGCTGACAGATAAGGTATTAGTCAAGCCATTTCCCCTTGCTAAAGTGTCTTTATCCGTTCAAGTGACAGCCCTGCGACCTGTGCTATCTGCTCAATCGGCATACCGAGTGTCAGCAAAGACCGTGCGACATCTATCATGGCCGCGTCACGCCCTTCGAGTCTACCCTCGGCCTTACCTTCTGCCCTGCCTTCGAACTTGCCTTGCTCCATACCGTCTTTGAAGCCTTCCTGACGCCCCATTCGGTAGCCTTGCTGCTTCGCGCCCTCTATGTAGGGGCGCATCTCCTTCTCTGTCAACATAACACTGAAATAGTTGTCAATCTCATTGTCGTCAAGGCCGCTTACACGCATCGCCTTCTCCAACTTGCCAAACCGTTCATCATCTTTCAACCTCGACTTGGCAAAGATAGCGAAATTCATGAATATTCGGCACCATCCAGCGACTGGACTGTCATATTCATCGGTGTAGTGCATGATCCTCGGTAGTTCAAGGAGGTAGAACGAAATCTGATCGCCAAATGGCTCGGAGGTCTCTACTTCCTGAATGCGGTAATGGTAGAGGATCTTGTCCTCAGGGGAATCCGGATGAGTGTCCTCGTAGTTCATGATGCAGATCACCTTGACAGGAGTCAAGACATACTCATCATCACCTTTCTTGACCTGCCGATTGACCAGCCTTGCGCCATAAAAGAACAGCCTGTCCCGTTGGTCGGATCTTGAAGCCTTCTGCATCTCGACAAGAATGGTCCCGGAAGGAGTCTTGCAGAGAAGGTCGAAGAGTATCCTTTTGTCATGCTCTGCGTCCTTGGCGAGTTCTGTGTTCCTGAACTCAATTGACGTGATGTTTTCCTGAAGGATGTCGTTTAGGAGGGTGATGAGCATGTCCGGGTGATTCTGGAACAGGTACTTGAATGCCCAATCACATGTCAGGTCAAGATATTCCGGTGTGGCAAGGCTTTGGGCATAGGTGTCCTTCTCTTCCTCGCTCATACCTTTGAATCTAGAGTCATTATCAATCAGTCTTCGGCAATGACGGTAGCGTTTGCGGTAGAGGTCCAGCTCGGACATTCCCTCTTGGTTAATGGCTGTTTTGGTTTCAGAGCAATTCATAGTTCAAATAATGTTGATTGTTGGTAATATGTGGTCTCGGAATCCCTTCCGGAACCTGCCCGCAATATCGGCATTGTAAACGTAAAAAATGAAAAGAAACACATGCAATCCAAAAGAAACGGAAATATTTTTTCTTTTCCCCCTTGATTTCAAGTTGTTTCGACAGACAGCCTTATAAAATAATCGCCATTGTAGCTTGGCCTGTCGAAGCGACGGCCCAAACGGTTCGACAAACTCACCAACCAGGCGGTCGTGGTCGCTGAGCTTGTCGAAGCGCCCGTCTTGCTACCCGTCTAAGCACGTTGTCTTGAAGCGTCGGCCCGTTGAGTGAAAAGGAGCCCGCCCAAAACAGAATCCCGGTTTTGGCCCGAAAACCCCGTGCGAACTCTCGCCCCTTGAAAATCAATAGAATAAGCCCCTTCTTCCCGTAAAAGGAACAGCCCTTCCCGTCAGAGGAACACGATTTTTCGGCAAGTCACGTCAAAGGAACAAAAGAGAGGACGCAAAACGAGGAAAGGACGAAAGTTTGTTCGTATATTTGCGTCAATCAAAAACGGAATCTTGAAATTGGTCGATAGTCCTTTTGATTGCAATTCCACATGCTGGCGGAGATTGAGTTGAAAACTCGGAGACTCGGCGGCATTGTGCGCTATGAAAATGAAATTACTTTAGATTGATGAAACGTCACCTCATTTGTTGCTTCGCGGTTTTGGCGATGTCCTTTCTTGCGGTCTCCGCGCAAGAGCGAAACAATCATTCCGTAAATCGAGGCTGGTACGCCGGCCTCCGAGGTGAGATTCCGACAGGTGTCTGCACTTTCTCCTCTTTCGGCTCCGGCGATAACGGAATCGGATGGGGAGGAGGCGTCTATGCCGGCAGGATGCTGGGTGACGTGCTTTCGGCCGAAATCTCGGCCGGCTTTGGACGTGTCGGCCTCTCGGCGAGAGACTGCTGTGTCGAAAGAGGGTACTGGCTTGGTTCGGACTGGGTGCGGTACAACGCCCCGGTAGTTGATCTCGAGGGATGGGACTATGACGATCTGGAAAGCGTCGTGTCAATCATGAAGGTGGACGCAAGACTCAACGTGAACCTCCTCGGACTCTTCGCCGGACCGGCCGCAAGGGCGTCTTCTCCCGGCCGCTGGGCCGTTGAGGTCTCTCCGGTTCTCGCCGCGACATGCTCCAAGGCCGAAATCAAGGCTTGGGTGGACGGCGTAAACTCCGAAAGGAAGAGCGTCCTCATGGCCGACTCGAAATGGAACTTCGGGGCGGGCGGATGCCTTCAGGTGCGCTTCTCGGTGACGGAGCGGATGGATGTGGCACTGTTTTCAGAGATGCTGACGCTTGTGGGAAGCCGGTTCGATGGCGTCCCGAAGCATCAGCATGGCGCCAACCTGCTTTGGAGCAATGGGTTCAAGGCGGCGTGGACTTTCGGAAAGGATTCAGGTGTAAGAAAATAAAAGGCCCATGAGAAAGATGACAACCAGAACGAACATATTCATGAATGCCGTGGCCGCCATCCTCTTTGTGGTCTGTGTGGGTCTTTCGCTCCAGTCCTGCGGAAAGACGGTTCACTCCGATGAGAACGGCAGCGTCAGTGTCGAGCTGGTCTATGCCGACCCCGAGGACAAGGAAACCGTTGTGATTGATGACGTGAAGCTGTGGATATTCAATGATGACGGTGGTCTCGTCGGCAAGTACGGCTATGGCAAGGCTTCTGAACTGGGACTCCGGCGTTTCCACCTGGATGACGGGCGCTATCTGTTCGTGACGGCGGTGAACCTTGAGGATCCGTTCACATATTCAGAAATCACCAAGGCGACTGACGTCGAGGGGCTTATGTTCGGCCTCAGGCTTCCGGCCGCCTCTCCTGAGCATGCCTTTTACGGCGTCACCGAAGTGCTGGTCAAGGACGATGAGAGCTCGATTGTGAGTTCGGAGATCCGCAGGGTGCTGTCGGAACTTTCAATCGTCATGACAGGAGCGCCTGCCGGCATGAGGCTGGACGCCACGGTGCGCTGCATAGCTTCGGGAATATTCCCGGCCAGAAAGGGCTCTGACGGCGGTTATGGATTGCCGACAAAAGATGAGGTCGTCAATATTCCTCTCCCTGTCGGGACCGGGTCAGGCGGAACCGTCTCGACCCCTGTGATGCGCCTCATGCCATCCTTCGACGGCAGTCTCGCCACTTTGATCCACCTCACTCTGACCCTTGCGGACGGCTCGATCTTAGAAAGCGACATCGTCGCTCCGGTGATGCAGTCTTCCGGCAAGTACATCCTCACCCTTCACTACACCGAGATGCGTGCCTACATGTACGTCACCTCGTACAAGATCAGCGACTGGGAAGAGGGCTGGGTCTTCAATGGGGAGATCCTCGATCCTCAAGAGTGAATTCAGGAATATCAAAGAGTGGGTTTATGAATATAATAACGTGTAATTGGAAATTTTATAATTAATTTAAGTAATAATGAAAAGAGCAACTATCTGTCTTTCTGTCGTATGTGCGGCGATCGCCGTTTGCGGCTGCAACAAGGAAACCGGCAAAATCGAGTCTCAGCCGAAGTACATCACCGTGACCACCAACATCGGTGACATGACACGTGTCACCACAAATCAAGAGGGCTCTCAGGAGTTCTCGACCGGAGACGAGCTCAGCATCTATGCTTGGATCGGTTCTTCCACGACCGCGCATGCCGACGCTGCGAGGGTGGTTGACAACGCCATCAACAAACTCGGCGCTGACGGAAAATGGTCATCCGATCCACAGATGCTTTGGAGAAACATGAAGGATGAGCACTATTTCATCGGCGTCTATCCTAAGAACGCGACTTCTGTCGCCGACCTCACCTCGGCCGATTACACGATGGATGTGACCAAGCAGGAGCAGAGCGACCTTCTCATCGCCACGGAGTTCACCGGAAAGACGGCGAGCAACAAACCTGTTCCCCTCACTTTCGACCACGTGATGTCCAAGGTCGTCGTTGAGCTGTCATTCCGCAACCAGTGGGGTGGTGGTGATCCGACCGTGGAGAACGTCGTTCTAAAGAACGTGTCAAACTCGGCTAAAGTCAATTATCTGACCAAGACTGTGACCCCGGGCTCGTCAAGAGAAGCCGAATTGGTTCTCTATGTGGTTACAGCGAACAAGAAATACAACTCGATCATCATTCCTCAGGATGGAATCAACACTGTGGTTGTCAAGATCGGCGGCAAGGATTTCGTCTATACTCATAATGTGAACGGCGCTTCAAAGAACTTCACATTCGAGAGTGGCAAGTTCACCACCATCAAGCTCATTGTTGGACGTAACCAGATTGATCTTGGCGATGTCACCATCAATGATTGGAAGGGTGGCTCTGTGATTGAAGGCGGAGAGGCTTACGATTAATGATAGACATGAGAAGACATTTTCTTTCAGTGGCCGCTCTGACCTTCCTGCTGACGGGCTGTTCCAAGACCGATGGTTGTCTGGACAGATTCCCGGAAGACAGGGTCATCCGTGTGGCCACTGAGGTTGGAACGATGACAAAGGGCTCCTACACGGATGGGAGCCTTACGGATTTTGACCTGGCTGTGGCCGGCATGAATTCGAGGTATAGCTACGACAACATCCGGTTCACTAAGAATGCGGATGGTGAATGGACCCCGGCGAGCCTGATGCTTTGGGAAAATTCTGAAGCCTTTGTGGACATTTTCGCTTTCGCCCCAAGCAACCCTTCGGTGACGTTCCGTCCTGGCGCGCAGACTCCGGTCAATGTCAGTGTACAGGAAGTTCAGACAGAAGCCGACAACACTTCCGATGTCCTTTATTGGGGAAAGACCGGTTTCCAACCGAAGCGTGATCTGGTTGACGGGAAGATCGCCATTGAGTTCCGGCATGTGATGAGCAAGCTGAAACTTACCCTCAGGCTTGGAACGGAGTTCAATTTCGGCGGTGTGCCGAAGGACAATCCTATCAGCGAATTGAAGATTTCAGGGACCTCCCTGTCTGCCCAATGCGGATGGGGTGATACCTATTCCTACGACGAACTGTCTCTGTACCCTGACTCCAAGTCTGTCAAAGACATGGCTCCTTACCAGACGGTATGGGCTCCAGGAGCGGATGAGAAAACGAACAGCTCCGTGGAGTACGAGTGCATTCTCGTTCCTCAGACGGTTGAGGCCAACGCCTTGATCATCAGCTTCAAGGGTGGAGAGAAGACCTACAGTTGGAAACTTCCGTCGCGACAGGTCTTTGAGAGAAACACCGTTTACACTTTGACCCTCCAGGTCGGTAAGGACTTTCTCATTGCCGGTGAGATCACCGCATCGCCTTGGGAACAGACTCAGGGCCCGGAAGACATGTTCACTGATTAGATCTGACTATGCGAATGACAATTAGACAAATATGTGTCCTGTCCCTGCTCGCGCTCCTTTCCTCATGTGCGAAAGAGAATGTGACGGGCACTGGCTACCTGTCTGACCCGAATGCGGTCGTGGTCGAAGCCGGGGTAGGGAGTTTGACAAGGAGCAACCCGTTGGGCACGGAGGATGAGCAGAAGGCCTTCAACTCAGGGGACGTGATCGCCGTAAGCAATGGCGGGGAATATTTCAACTACACATTTGACGGCGGCGTCTGGACTCCGGAGACGGGTAAGTATCTGAGATGGGAGACGTCTTCGATGACTTTCAACGCTTATTATCCAGCCTCGGCTGACAACAGTTTCGATCTGGGAAGGCTCAAAACGGATCAGAGCGATCTTAAGGACCTGATCGCGTCCGACTACATGAGGGTCTCTCAGAAGGTGGACAAGACTTCTGATAACAAATTGACTTTGACAATGAAACGCATGACCTCGCGGATTATCGTGCATGTCAAGGGGTTCCAGGACGAGTTCAAGGGGTTGAATCCGAAAGTTAGCGGACTGAGTGTCAGGATAAGCACCGTGATCAACAAATATGGCTACGGTGGTCCACTGGATACTGAAGTCAATGCGTATATGGCTGCCAATGGGGATTTCTATCTGCTTTCACCTCAGTCCAGAGCGAATCTTTTGGAGATGAGTCTGACGGTTGACTGTGGTGATGGTCAGACAAAAACGCTTAAAGCGTACTCGTCCCCTCTGCTCGAGCCTGGAAAATCCTACACTTTCAATCTGTTGGTAGGTAAAAACACGGTCAAGGTCGCCGGCATCAATGTCAATGACTGGCAGACCGGCGCTCCGATTGTCGATCATGACACCGAAGTCGAGGAATATGATTCCTGGGACGGAGCCGCGATCGCCAATGACTATGATGGTGGAACCGGCACGGCCGAGGATCCGTACAAGATCAGGACTGCTGCCCAGCTGGCGCTCCTCGCATCTAAAGTTAATGGCGGAGAGAGGTATCTGTACAAATATTTTGATCTGACGGGTAACATCGATCTTGCAGGTCATCCATGGACTCCTATCGGAAATAAAGATAACAACTTCGGCGGAGAGTTTAATGGCAAAGGCTTCTCAATAATCAACCTGACTGTCTCTGACCATGAATATTCAGGGCTTTTCGGGCGCGCGTATTATCAGTGTACAATCAGGAATCTGAATCTGAGGAACTGTGACATCAGGCCAAAAGCATCTTCTTCATCAGGGACTTCCATTGCGGGGTTGCTTGTGGCCGGCATTTATGGTGGCGTGATTGATAACTGCAAGGTGGAGGGAATGATTACACTGTCAGAAGAAGGTATTGTAGGAGGAGTTCTTGGAATCTCCAGCGTCTATGACCTTACCATTTCAAATTGTGAAAGTGACATTGTTGTCGAGACCCCATTGGACAAAGATAATTCTGTGATTGCCGGAGGAATCGCTGGTTCTTTCACAATGGGACGGATCTCAAATGTCCTTGCCCGTGGCAAATTCGTAGGATGCACAATGGCCGGCGGGATAGCCGGTAATTTGGCGGACGACTCAAACTATACTTGCGAGCTTTCCGACTGTGTCTCCTACGTTGATATATATGCCAATAAAGTTTCTTCCTTTAATAAAATTGGTGGCCTTGTCGGATACTGGTATAATGGAGGAAAGATCAGCGATTGCTCGGCTTATGGCAAGATCAGTTATGACAATGAAAGTCAGTGGGGATATTTGGGCGGGGCCTTTGGCATTGGTTATAGAGTCGTGGCTGATCATGTGCATTTCGGTGGCGTGATTGAGTTGGGTGAAAAATCAAATGGTACTCTCGGAGCGTTTGTGGGCAGGGCAAGTAACATCACGACAAGCGGATGTACTTACTCGAAGTCCGGAGCCGGGAACTTGAACCCATGGGGCAAGATGGAGCCGGAAGGCTCCGAGTCGCAGCAGGACATCAAGGCTATCTAATTATAATACAGAGATGAAGAATATACCATATTATATCGTGATCGGGATTCTTGCCGCCGCTTCGGTGTCTTGCGGCAAGGAGAGTGTGTCTCAGGTGAGCACTTTCCCTGAGGATGGTGTCGTGAGGATCAATGCGGTGGTCGCTGGCCCTGTGGAAGTGACCGACGCTCAGGTGACAAGAGGTGATGCTGGGAAGCCAACTGAATATTCCGGAAAGGATCTGGGCTTTTTCATTGACTACAATGACAACGGACCTTACTCAAGGCCGAACATCCGTTGGGAAAAAGATCCCGACAATGGTTGGCAGCCGGAGAGTCAGATTCTTTGGAGAAATTCGAGGAGTAAGGCTGACATCTATGCCTACGCCCCTTATCTTGACGGTGAGACAGACTCGACCAAGATCGGGTTTTCCATCCCGGCGGACCAACTGAACGGAACGGCCGGGGCGGACTTTCTTTGGTTCGCCCATAAAAAGTTTGACCCAAACGCTGACCTGTCGGGCAGCAAGGCCATAGACATCACTTTCAACCACGCCCTCGTAAAGCTTACAGTCAGCATCACAAAAGGTAACCAGTTTGACGGAACAGGCGTCGTGGTCAGGAAAGTCTGCCTTAACGGTACCACCGGCGATGTTGAGTGCAACATCACGAACGGTAAGGTTTCCGCCGCTTCAGGGAGTGTGATGACTGACATCACGATGCGTTCCGCCGGCACGAAGAATGGAAAGGACAATTTCGACGCCATCTTCTGGCCGGGAGACGGGCAGAAGATCGGTGCGACGATGGTCACCGTGACGATGTCCGACGGCAAGGAATATAACCTCACCCTTGGTCAGGAGCTTACCTTGCTTGGCGGTCATGCCTACACGATGACAGTCCGGGTCGGCAAGGACAAGCTTGAGGCTGGAGCTGTCACCGTCGCTGGTTGGAACGAAACCCCTGTCGACATCAACAATGGCTCCGAGTACGAGGTCGATTAGATGCGCCGCTTCTTCTGGTCGCTGAGCCTGCTGAAGCGCCGTCCACATGGTTCGACAAGCTCACCAACCGGACGGTGCCGGTCACTGACCCTTTTTCCCTGGTCGCTGAGCCCGTCGAAGCGCCGTCCTTCTGGTCGCTGAGCCTGCCGAAGTGCCAGACCCCGCCAAAGCGACAGATCAGGTCTGCATTCAGTAGCATGATCAGAAGCCGTTTTACTGTAATAAGATTTTGATGCCGCTTTCTGAAAATAGCGGCGGACGTACATCTGAACTATTAATAAAGAACCTTATAGCGCCACAAGTCTCCACGTTACCTGTATAGGAGACGCAGCAATCCCAATTCCAACGCGTCATAAGGAACAGATGTCCCCCGCCGCTTCTTCAGTAAGCATTTTTCCCCGTTCTCCACCCCTGCCGAATCGTTATGAAGCTGATCGGTCGCTGAGCCCGCCGAAGCGCTCGTGCCCACCGAAGCACTTGCCCCTGGCGACCAAGTCACCTATTTCACAAACCATGCGCACAACGAGATGCCTCAGGCCACCGTCTGAGGCCGTTCACCGTGCTCGACCCTATCCCCGAAAGAGGGGGTCAGCCACATCACCATGCCTCTCACCCCTCTACACCCCATCTTCCTGTGCCCGTGCTCTGCGCAATACGGCACTCTCTCCATCCGTCCATTTTCTCCCACCGTTCTGCCCACCTACTCTCTGAACTCATCGTTCCTGATCCCGGCTCAGCGACCGTGGAGGGGGAGAGGCTGACAGTGCGGTGGCTTTGGTGGGATAGATTTCTTGGCCATTCTGGGGGAGGTGATATTGCCCTTATATGAGTCGGACATGTTGTCCTAAAGGATTGAATATATATTCTAATGGTCTTATTCGATTTCTTAAATAAGAACTAATAACCGACTGAAAACCTTGATAATTAAACCTTTTATAAATACCATTTTGATAAATTCCAAATAGACTGTTGGCTATTGTTTAATTATTAAAAATTACTACATTTGTCGTGGGATTGCTGGTGGCGTTTCAGCTTAAGTAAGCGATGAGTTATTCTTTGAACGTTTACTAAAAGTTGATAGTGGCTATCATGCTTAAAAATAAGGTTCTTAATTATGACGGCAGGGTTTATTAATAGCGCAAGCGTTACTCTTTCCGGCTGTTTTGATAACGGGGGGGGGGGTAACGTCTTGAACTATAATAAATTACATAGTGCTTCCAATGGCCTGGCCATTTGGTTGTGTGCTTTCGTCGGCTGTTTTCTGTCCATTGCGGCAGCAGCGGCAAAAGCATCGCCGTCAGAATCAGTTACAGCAGAGGTGGCTGAGGGATCGCCGTTAGGATCCGTTCCGGCAGCAGCGGCAGATGATTCGCCATCAGGATCCGGTGTTACATCAATGAGGGCGGTAGTCATCGCAAAATCCTCCTCGACACCGGATGACAGGCACGACACGACATCGTTCTCGGTCTATTACAGATCCGCTGTCTCCAGAATCGAGCGTGGCTTCCGGAACAATGCAGCTTCGCTTGACGCGGCGTCCGAGGGACTGCGTTCCGTGGTCCACAACAATAATTTACGAATATTCAAGGTCTACATCATCGGCGCCGCCTCCCCTGAGGGACGACCTGGGCTCAACGCTCGGCTAGCCCGTGACAGAGCCGAGGGCGTAAAGGCCTTCCTTAAGGGCATTGAGCCTCGTCTGACGGATTCTGATTTCGTAGTGATCTCAAGAGGCGAGGACTGGGATGGAGCCACGAAGATCGCAGAGTTGTATGACAAAGAGAATGAAGGCGATGCCGTCGCAGGAATATTCAAAAGCAGCCAAGATTCCGAGGCGAAGAAACGGCTGATGAAGTCGATCCATGGCGGCGATGCCTGGAGAAGACTCATCTCGGACTACTATCCAGCCTTGAGACGTACGGATATTCATGTGCTTTATAGCATCGTGCAGCCGATCGCGCCGGTTAAGAGCGAGATGCCGGGCATGACGCTTGAGGTGCCATATTCATACAACATCGCGCCAAGGACAGTGCTGCCGGAGGTTGGGCTCCCGGATCCGGTGGAGGAGAGATTCTACTTCGTTGCCGTCAAGACCAATCTCCTCTACGACGCAGCGATAGCGCTCAACTTCGCCGTGGAGTTCCCGCTCGGCGACCGCTTCTCGCTTCAGTACGAGCAGGTCTTCCCATGGTGGAACGCAGGCCCTCACGGCAACAAGTACAGCATGCAGGTACTTTCCTTCGGTGTGGAGACCCGTTGGTGGTTCGCCCCTCGCACACCCGGCGGCGCGTCAGGCACAAACAGCAAAGGCGCCGTGAGACAGCGATCCAGACTCCTCGGACACTTTTTTGGCCTTTATGCCCACTCCGGGAAGTTCGACATCCAGGCCGGCCGCAATTTCGGCTGCTACCAGAACTACTTCAAGGGCGTCGGGCTTAGCTACGGCTACAGCCTCCCGCTCGGCAGGAACGCCAACATGGAGTTCGCCATCAGCCTCGGTTACATGGCGATCGACTACCAGCACTATATTCCATCTGAGGACTGGTCTGTCCTGCTGAAGGACAACGGCAAGGCCGGAACAAAGCATTATTTCGGACCGACAAAGGCTAAGGTCAGCGTGGTCTTCCCGATCGTGTTTAAATGTGGAGGAACGTCAAAATGAATAAGTTGATACGAATGACTTTCGCCATTGTGACACTTTCCATAATGACAGTGTCGTGCGACTTCCGCCCTCTTGTGGAGCCTGGCAACACCCACTACGTGCGTGTCTACCTCGACGAGCATATCCTCAACACCACGGAAGGCTTCTACAATCCGGAGCACGTCAAGCCGACGTACAAAAGGCCTGAGATCATGCGTGTCACTCTTGGTGACAAGTCCACCGGCAGGGTGGTGGCGGAACGCTATCTCCGGAATCATGGGAACGACGCGCGCGGCCACTACTACGACGGCTACATCATCTGCGACCCTGGGGAATGGAGCCTGCTTGCGTGGATCTTCGACACTGAAGCCACGCAGGTCAGCGACCCGACGGACCAACATCTTTCCAAGGCCTACACCAACAGGATCGCCTCGCATCTCATGGCGGGCATTTCCTCCCGGCTGAACAAAACGAAGACAGGCGGAACCTCCGCTCCGGAGAAAATAGTCTATGAGCCGGATCACCTCTTCGTGGCAAGAGAGCCGGATGTCAGCATTCCATACTCGGCCGCCATCGACACGATCCGCACGCCCGGTGGTGAATATTTCACCGCGTCAACAATCGTCGAGTCATGGTACATCCAGGTGAATGTCAGGGGACTTGAATATGTCTCCTCGGCTCTCGGCCTGATCACTGGACTTGCCGGCTCCAAGACATTGTTTGATGCCGGATTGGACAGCGACGACCCGGTGACGGACTACTTCGAGATGACCGCCCGTAAGGCTCCGGAGGGAAGCGACACGGGAGTCATCTATGCGACATTCAACACTTTCGGTAGGATTCCTGACACGAGCAGCGGTCTTGAGGTCACTTTCGACTTCCAGACCAACTACGGCAAGGCGTTAAGCGCCAGAATTGACATCACGGAAGAGTTCAGGAAAGAGGATGCGGTCAAGCATCGCTGGATCATCCTTGACAAGACCATCGAGATCCCGAAGGGTGAAAGCGGAGGCGGGGGATTCTCTCCGGGCGTCAATGACTGGAACGACATAAACACGGATTTGATCATTTGATTTTTAGTTTATTATAAATTCTTAATTAATCTATCATTTATTATGAGAAATGATTTTGTTTTACTCGCAGGACTTGTCGTAGCGGCAATGAGTGCCTGCACGAAGACTGAAGGTCTGGTTGATCATCAGGCGGAAGCCACTGTTTCTTTCAAGCCTCTTACGGCTAAAGTTACCAAGGCTGACTACATCACAAATGAGAGTATTGATTTAGCTCCGAGTAACTTTTTGTTTAATGTTTATGCATGGTACAACACCGGCCTGGGCAATTTCGTTTCTGACGATGCCGTTGAGTACATGTCAAATGTTCTTGTAAAATACGACTCAACAATTGATGATGGTACTACAGATGGAAATGGGGCATGGAAACCTGGCGAAACATATTATTGGCCAAAAAACGGAACTTTGACTTTTGATGCTTATGCACCGTCTTCGGCATCAGCTGACGGAACGTTTTCCTCAACCGCGGCGAACGGGCTTGAATTCAAGAACTATACGGTTAAGGGTCTGGATGATCAGTACGATCTTCTGTACTCCTCAAGAACCTACAATAAAACTACCAGCACAAATGGCACAAATTCCACTTATGATGGTGTTGACATTGTTTTCAACCATGCTCTTTCTGCAATTGAGGTAAAAGTGAAGACTACTGATGATTATAACGGATACATTAAACTTAAGAATGTCTCTGTCCTTAATGCTTATAACAAAGGTACTTTCAATCAGAATTACAAAGAAGGCTATGCAGAGGCATCCGTTCCAAGCGCTTGGACTGGCCATGAGGGGAATGTGTCATACGAACTTTTCAACGACAATGCCGGAGTGATTCTGACGAGTGACGCTTTGGCAAGCGTCAAGAATGCCATAGTTCTTCCTCAAAAATTCGACCATCAAACGGGCAAAGTGTCAATCAAAGTAGACTATAGCATCAAGCATGGTAAAAAGTGGCTTGATCAGACCTCGACTTTTGATTTGGAAGGATTGTATGATCAAGATTTGAATGTAATTAACGAGTGGGAAATTGGTAAGAGGTATATCTATACTATTAAATTCGCATTGGAGAAGATATACTTTGCGCCTTCGGTTAACCCATGGACTGATGTTACGATGGGTGGCATAGTTGTGCATTAATAGCATCTTTTCACGCCCGGCCGGGCCTGACCGCCTGACCGGGTGCCAATTTGAAATATTCAGGGAATGATAAGGAAATCAAGATTATTGGGCATGTGGCTGCTGGCTGTGTCAGCGGTGGGATGCGTGAGTCACGACCTTGGGGAGGAGCCTCAGGCCGGCGACCGCCTTGTCGCATTCCCGACCCCGCTGGTGAGCGCCGTGACAAAGGCCTCCGAAACCGCCTACCCGAAGGATCGATCCTTCGGGGTGTTCGGATTGTACTGCCCGGACGGAGATTTCGCTGGCTGGGACAAGACCCAAGGCTCAGTCCTTTACATCGACGGAGCGGAGTTCAAGTTCAGCGGAAGCGTCGACGACTCCACCGAAGGCTCCGGCGCATGGATCTCAAGCCCGGCCTATTTCTGGCCGAAAAACGGAAAGATGACTTTCGCGGCCTGGTCTCCGTACAGTGTCAAGGCGGATTACGGAGAAAACTTCGGTTACGGAGCCAATGGGTTGAGTGTCAGTGGCTTTTCTACAGGAGGCAAAGGAAAGTGCGACTTGATGTACTCCGCGCGCGTCTACGGCAAAACCTCAAGCGCAGGTGGCTCAAATCCTACGTACGACGGCATCGACATCGTGTTCCACCACGCCCTTTCCGCATTGAGGTTCGGGGCCTCGGCGTCATCCGAAGGAGTTACGGTGGCTATAGCCAGGGTGACCCTTTGGGGATTCGCGCGGCAAGGTGACTTCAGCGTGAATGTGGCCGAGGACTATCCGACGGTCTATGCTTCCTATCCATCTTGGGATGGACTTGCCGACTATTACACCAAGTCCGACTCCCTTGTGGTTTCCGGACCGGACCTGGAGACGTTTGTGATCCCGCAGAGGGGAACGGACGATGCGAAGATGAGGGTCTACTATACCGTCAAGGTGGGAAGCGGAAATCCCGTGCCGGCCGTGTCCAAGGACATTCCTCTGTTCGGGCACACTGTCTCCGGCTCCGATGACACAATAGACGGATGGAGGATGGCTACCCGTTACAACTACAACCTTGTGCTCACCGACCAGCATCAGATCAGGTTCTCGGTGAATGTCACGAATTGGAGCGATTGCGGGGAAGGGGACAGCGGGTTTACCATAAATGATTGATCAGGATGGACAGACTTTTAGTGGGAATATTCACATTGCTTACCATTGCGTCCTGCGCCAAGGAGGTCCCCGAGGCTCCGCCGCGGGAGGAAAACGTTGTCGGCTGGTCGGTCATGTCGGTGAACGGCTATGCCACAAAATCGTTGGTTGAGAACTTGGAATACCTTCAGAAGGCCTGCACTCCTGCTGACATTGAATATTCCTCCGGAGTCCTCGGCCTCGGGCAGACCATAGGCATCTGGGCGGACTATGCCATGACCATCGACGGGCAGGAGCATGAGGTCAAGGATGTGTTCTCTGGTACAGAACTGGTCTATAATCCAAAACTGACCACCGCCGACACAAAATGGGAGTACAAGACCACTCCGGCCTATTGGGTGATAGGTGGTCGGTACTCTTTCCGGGCTTTTTACCCGGAAGGGTCCGATGGTCTTGCCATCAGCAAGGAACTCTCCAACGCCAAGTCGCTTGTGATCGAGATGAACACCGCCAAGATCCAGCGTGACATGCTTCTCGCGCACAAGTATGTGGACACGAACGGTTCTGGATTCAACCTTGACGCTCCCGTGGAACTGAATTTCAGGCATGGGATGTCCGCGTTGAGGTTTCGTTTCAAGTTTTACGATGGCTCTGACGGGGTGTTTTACTCCGAGGATGCGATCACGTCCTGCTGGTTCGAGGTGGATGAGGACGATTCTTTCGCGATCACCGGCTACATGGTTTACGGGAACGGTCTGGACTATGACAAGGAGGGTCTGATCCAATGGCGGAATCAGTACACTCCGGCCAAAGGGGTGAAGTTTTACCGTTGGGATTATTCCGAAGGTATGCTGTTCAAAAACGCTCTGTCTTCTTCAGGAGTGTTGGAGCAGACAGTGGCGGTTCCATATTCAAAGAACGGCACCGCGCTGGATGACCGGGGGGAGGAGTTCACAAAGCAGGACGGATGGATTGTGGTCATTCCTCAGACTTCCAATGGCAGACTCAAGCTCTGCTTCAAGACAAAGCTTGGAGGCGATGCCGTTTTCTCGGTCAACATCCCGGAGAAGACCGGCACGTCATGGGAAAAGTATAAGGCCGATCCTTATCCGTCGGACATCAACTCGCAGAAGGATGCCGACGGCACCGACTTCATTCCAGGCTGGCGTTACACCTACACTGTCTCCATCTCAAAGACCGATGCAAGCGTGAGCCTCAGCGTCGCTCCGTGGAGAAGGTTGGACTCCTCGTTTGACATCAAATTCTGATCGGACATGAAGACTCGTATCACATGCTTGTGCATATTCATGATATTCACCATTCTTGCAGCATCTTGCGGAAAGGATGAGGCTGGCGGTGTTTCTTCCGGCGCCGCATCCTTGACCATATCGGTTGGTCTGCCGTCCATCTCTCTTGACACAAGGGCTCGGGAAATGTATTCCAGTGACGATGAGGGCAAGTATGGCAAGATCGTCTCTGATCCGTTCGGCACCGATCTGGAAGGCTGGACTTACTTTGAGAAATTGATCGATGCGAGGGTGATCTACAGGCTGACATTGCTGATTGTGGACAGGGTTGATGGAGTTCTGGTCGGCTACAGGGACCTGTACAAGGGCAGCGATGACGTGCGCTCCGCCGATGCCGCCGAGGGCGCCAACGGATGGCTTGACGGGACGCAGGTGGTTACTGACGCTGAGTACGGAACGCAGGTCAAGGTGACATTCAACTACGATCATCCGTTGCACAGATTCTCCGATGGCAGCAGTCTGGAGAGTCTGGAAAGAGGGTTGTACCGCATGATTGTCGTGGCGAACTGGTCTTCGGTGACGATGAATGTGACCGACAAGGATGGGAACAATGTCGGCGAGCGCACCTATCCGGGCCTTAAGGACAATGACGCGCTTTTTGAGACTTATGTGAAAAGCATCCTGTCACAGTACAACTGCCAGAGCGGTTCATCCCATCTTAAGTTCTCCGGAAGCGATTCGGAATATGAGGCATACCACAAGTTCATGGATTTCGCCCTCCACTCGTCAGATTCGGACTTTCTCTGTACCCTCGGACCCCAACCGCTCACGCTTATTCAAGATTTTGAACTTCAGCCGGGCATGAACCATGTCTCCGGGCGGCTCAAACGTACCTGGGCAAGGCTAAGGGTCGCTGTGGAGAACATCTCACATGATGATCTAACGATTCATGACATATCGTTCGGCTCCAACACGACCAGGAACTACAGCTTCCTCTTTGTCAATCCCGCTGACGAGGAGGGAAGTTTCGAGCACCCGAACGATGACACGAAGCATGGCGCCCCGAACATTTTCAAGGTCTCTGACGAAGAGCCTGACGGACAGTACACCAATCCGTACAACGCGTTGGTCTCCACAAAGAAGGAGACTGTGGTCAAAGGGCTGACAAATGGCAACACGAAGATCATTTTCGACGGCTACATCCTGGACAGTGACAGTCATGACATTCCTTTCACCTACAATCTTGATTTGGAGTACACGGATAAGTCTGTCGCTAAACTTAAGAGAGCAAAGGACGCGGACGGAAAGTGGGATGTGAATATGTCATCGCCAGACAAAGTGGAGGATGGAGGCCTTTACGTGATTCAGAACCAGACCTCGTCCAAGAGAGTCCTTTATGCCGGAAACGGCCAGTTGGAGACTGTCCTGCTGCCTAATGACGGACACGGCAATTTCAAGGACCAGGATTACTATTTTGAGCCTGTGCAGGTGTTCAGGTTTCTCAGGGTCCGGGACGGGGATGGCTCTGGACTTTCCGAAACGGTCACGAACAAGTACGGTGACAATCCGGGGAAAGAGGAATCGTACCCCGTGTTCCATATTCAGACCTATGACCGACTGTACTACCTTGGCACTCCGCAGGAGAACAATTACGCGACGAATCTTGCTCTGGAGTCAAATGTCAACGGTCCGGACTTGTCGGCCTGTAATTCTTTTGTTGTCCGCAACGACGGCTTCAGAAAAGGGAATGACTATAAGGACATGAGGTATCTGTGCTTCTTTTCGACTAAAGCGAATTCCCAGAACGGAAACCGGGATTTCATCAATGTTAACGGAGACGATAGAAAACAGCATCAGGTGAATGGCTGGAGTGACAACGACGGCGGTTCCGAGTTTTATCTCCACAAGGTGGAGGAAGTGACGGAAGGTGCCCATTATAAAGGGACTGTGACATTGTCCGTGATTGATCCTGACACGGCGGTCTCCACCCCGGTCGACAGGATAAATCGCAATGATTTTATCAACATCCTGATCGTTGCGTCCTTCAATGAGAAGACCGGGGAGTTGGACTTCAGGGTCAAGGATTGGAACAAAGGCGGTGGCTACATAGAATTCAATTAGTTATGATGAGAAAATTGCTGAGGAATAGTCTTCTTTTTGTCTTCGCCCTTGCGCTTTCCTCCTGTGTCAGGGACGAACTTGAGGAGCCTTTCGAGGGCGAAGGGTCCGCGATGGTCGAGATCGGTTTCGGATTCAAGGACTTCAGTCAGGTGAAAGTCGAGACCAGGGCGACGCTTGACATCATACCGGAGTCAAGGATATCCAATATGTTCGTGATGATATTCCTTGGCGAGAAGAGGTATTACGCCCACTATTTTGACAAGACCTCCCTTTCTCCGACACTTGAGGACATGAGGGACGAATCCACTGAGGCCTGGTGGGTCTCGAACCGTACCGAATCAGTGTCCGGGACGACCGGAACCCTGCGCATACATGCCCCATTGTGCAGCGGGGCTGAAGTCTACATGATCGCCAACATCGACTCCGACATGGTGAACATCTCTCCGGACAAACTTAACATGATTTCCACCAGATCGGAACTGAAGGGCTTCGTGGCGACGCTCAATCAGGAGATAACCTCCCGCAACGGACTGTTTCCGATGACGGGGACCTACACTGGGAACAATCCAAGCGAAGGCCCGGCCACCGTCGACATCACAGAGACGGGAATATACCCGCACGGGAAGACCGAAGGCAGGGTGAGTGTGGACCTTGAGAGGATGGACGCCAAGGTGATTGTCGACGTGCGGATCGCCACTGACTATGAGCTGACGAGCAATGACGGGAGTGTGACCACTGTCCAGAGGCTCAAGGCGTTCAACCCGGAATCATGGCAGGTGGTGAATCTTCCGAAGGGCTGCTTCCTTGCCGCCCACAATAGTTCTGATCCGAATGTCGATTTCTTTTCAACGGATCCGGTCTTGTTCGAGACTGTCGGGACATCAAGTTTTACCGGGACGGACGGCAATGAGTACAACAGCCCTGTGAACGGTTTTTCGTTCTACATGTTGGAAAACAGAAAATCCGCCAAGAATAAAGTGGACAGCTTTCACGAGCGGGAGCGCCGCGACAAGGATGCCGCCGGACAGTATGTGTCATCAGGCGAGGTCTGGACCAACGCTCCGGAGAGCGGCACCTACATGGTGATCAAAGGTGAGGTCGTGATGCAGGTGGACGTGTCTTCCGAGGCCAAGCGGCAGCAGCTGGCGGCTGATGTCACATATTATGTGCATCTTGGTGACATCGCCAATGACCTGAATGACTACAATGTTCTTCGTAACACTGAATATACCTACACGATCACGATCAAGGGAGTGAACAACATCGAGCTGGAAGTCTCCTCCTCCAATCCTTCCGGCGGTACGGCCGCCCCTGGGGATGTCGTGGAGAACGAGCCCGGGGCAGAAGGAATGGTGTACACCGCCAAGGAATCCATCCACACCTTTGACGCCCATTACGGGCAGCGGGTTTTCTGTTTTGACGCTGACTACATCGACCCTGCCGCCGTGACCTGGTATGTGAAGACTCCTTTCGGAAGGGAGGGGACTCCTGACAAGATCGGAGACACAGAGATCCCGTCCGGAATGGACTACAAGTGGGTCCATTTCATGGTCAATGAGGTCTCGCAGTCCAATCGGTACGAGTACACGACAGATGGCGGCAAGAGCTATGGCACGGCCTCCTTGCCTTCGAATCCCTACAGCCGGAACAACCGGCCTTATCCAGGCGACAGCAGTCCTAAGCTGATGGATGTCGTGGAGTTCGTGGACTACATCAAGGCACAGAAACGGAACAAGGACGCCGGGCTTGCCAACGACTTCCGGACCGAGTTTGACCAGGACTGGCTCGACTGGTACAACAAGTACAATCCGGACGATCAGGTCACAGATCCTTCGCTGCGGCAGGGAAAATGGTTCAGGGACCGGATCTATGTGACGGTTTTTGTGGATGAGTTCTATTATGAGAGCGATCCTATCACCGGAGAGTCGGACCCGCAGTTGTGGAAGCGGTTTGTCAACCAGCCCAACCGTCTGATGCATGTGCTCTGTGACAATCAGAAGAGTCTGGACAAGGCGAGTTCTTCGACCGGAAGTGTGGTGACGATCCGGCAGCGCTCAATCCAGACGCCTTACAACGTCAACGATGCCGACCTTGTCTCCGCATGGGGCTGCGAGACTGAGGACGAGAATGCTGACAGTTACCTGTGGTATTATCCCACGGAGACGGACAACAGGGGCACCGGGATGAGACCGGAGAACCTTGGCAACACCTCGACTGACAACGGACTCTACAACACCGTGCGTATTTGGGGCTGCGTCACCGGCTCCTCCTGGAAGGATGTCAGATGGGACGACTATCTTGAATATGACCGTCCGGATGACTACAGGAAGGGCGGTTACAACATTCTGTTCCTCAGGGATGACAAGGCCTGCCTTAAGTACAGCGCCATGATGCGGAACAGGGACAACAACGGCAACGGTGTCATCGATCCCGATGAGGTGCGTTGGTACACAGCGTCCATCGGACAGTTGGAATACCTGTTTTTCGGAGAACTCGGCTTGTCGGATGACGCGAAGCTCTTCCCGAGGAAGTATTCCGGCGCGGACGGAACCTATGACAAAGGGCATCCTTTCGCCGGCGTGCCGAAATGGAAATGCCATGTGGTCAGCAGCACGAAGTACTCTACAATCGATAATCCTCAGATCCTATGGGCAGAGGAGGGCGTTTCCGTGTCTTCTTACAAACAGTGGCCTAACAGCGAGATGGGACCCTATGTCGTGAAATGTGTCCGCAATCTCGGATTCAAGACAGAGAAAAAGGAGGATTTCTTCGCTGAAGACAATCGTCCCCAGGATCTGATCGAGATGATCCGGCCTTCCGACGCCACGATCACTTCTTCGTCAGTTTTCAAGTTCGATAATCGCCGCGTGAACGAGAAGTCCAAAAGATTCAGAACATCCATCGAACTCGAGCCTTATGACGAGAATTCCGAGATGGCGCGTCTGTATGACGGTTTCGAGACCGGAGTCTTGATGGCCAGCCTTGAGGGTGGAATCAGCGGCGGCTACCTTTCGCTGAGAAAGCTGCTCCAGTCCGGAGGCTCGCCTTGTCCGGACGGCTATAGGGTTCCCAACATAAGGGAGGTGGCACTGATGTATTTGATGACGGACGAAAAGAATTGGTGGAAACTCAATCCTAAGGATAATGTGGGGGCGAACGACATACGAATATTCACGAGCACATACTATTCCTTGGGAGCGTTGGGAAACAGGAAGAACGAGAACGGCGGAACAGATTCGAACGGGAACATCAAGTACCGCTATTCCTGGAACACCTCGTCGCCTCTTTTCGGCAATGAGGGCAACATCAACCTCAACGGCGACATCTGCCGCTACATCCGCTGCGTCCGTGACTGGGACCCCGCCACGTCCGAGTTGCCATAATCACATAAAATATTCCGACATATCCTTACCAGCGAGCAGCCCCTCCCGGATCTCGGTGGAGGAGATGTCCACGATCGGGGCGTTGATGACCTCTATGTTGTACGAGCGAAGCAGGGTTTCCTCAAGGCTTCGCATTCCGTCCGGGACAATCTCTTCGGAGTCAAGAACATAAGGAGCGGGAAAGTCCTTGCACTCCTCGATCAGCCGGCGCCTGATGCTGTCCACGTCGAATCCCTTGCGCGGGTAGACCGTCACGCCATATTCAGAAAGGATTCTCGGGAAATCCCTCCAGCGGCGGATGCTCTGGAGGTTGTCCGCCCCGATGACAAGCGTGAAATCGTTGTCAGGCTCCCTCTGCTTCAAAGCGTCCAGGGTCTTGATGGTGTAGTGGGGCGGATCCATCTTCAGCTCGATGTCATCCACCCAGACGTGCAGCTCCGGATGACGTTTCACGGCGGCCACGGCGGCCTCGTACCTGCTTTCACCGGAATCCGCGCTGATGGAATCCTTCAGCGGGTTCTTCGGGGACACGACAAGGTACACCCAGTCATATTCCTTCTCCCTTGTCAGGTACTCCATTATGGCCTGATGGCCGATGTGCAGGGGATTGAAAGACCCCGAGTAGACGGCTATCTTCACGGATCGCTTAGATGAAAGTAGAGTAGTTCAGTTTCCCGTCGTCAAGAAAGTCATCGACAACCTTCTCGACCTCGGCGAACGCCGTCTTGAGGTCGTCGTTGACGAGCACATAGTCGAATTTCGGAGCGTAGGTCATCTCCTCGGCCGCCTTGGCGACACGCTCCTCGATGGCCTCAGGTGAGTCTGTCCCTCTTTTGATGAGCCTTTCCCTTAAAGCCTCCACTGACGGAGCCTGAACGAAAATTGACAGTGCCTTGTCCCCGAAATATTTCTTGAGGTTCACCCCACCCTTGACATCCACATCGAAGATTATCACGTGGCCGGCCGCCCAGATCCTTTCGACCTCGGACTTGAGCGTGCCGTAGAAATGATCCTCGTAAACCTCCTCATACTCAACGAAGGCATTCTTGGCGATCAGCTCGCGGAATTTCTCGGGGGTGACGAAGTGATATTCCTTGCCGTCCTGTTCGGTGCCGCGCGGCGCCCTTGAGGTGGCGGAGATCGAGAACTCCATCTGATCCTTGTATATTCCAAGAATATGGTTCACTATCGTGCTTTTTCCGGATCCCGACGGGGCGGAGAAAATCAATACTCTGTTGCTCATTTGACTTATGAATATTTTCGTGTGGCTGCAAAGGTATCATTTTTTACGGAAAGTACAGGCTTCTAAACCGTTCTTTTCATGAAAAATGCTTATTTTTGTGGCCGCAGCCCAAGCGCTGCCTAAACATTCAGATTTTGGCAAGAAAAAAACAGAACGCCTCGGCCCCGGATCCGGATTACCTCAAAAAGCGCAGAGCCTCGCTCCGGCGTACTCATAGGCAGGTTATCTACTTGAACGACAAAGAATTGGCTGTTGTTCAAGAATATTGTTCCCGTTTCGGCATCAAAGAGCGCTCCACCCTTTTCCGCGAAGCAGCCATGGCCAGAATCCTCGCCCAACTCGACGACAGCCACCCGACCCTTTTCTAAGAGGCAGCTTTACGCGACTCTTTATGGAACGTGATGAGCCAGGCGGTCATGACCATGACGCCGGTGATGGTCCATGAGACAGGGTAGACGAACATCAAGGCGTGGAATCCTTCCCAGACAGGACAGACGGTGTACACCCAGATTATCCTTAGGACGCATGTGCCGAAAACTGTCAGCAGTGTCGGCAGCATGGACCGCCCCATGCCCCGCAGGGCTGATCCAGGGATTTCATACAGGCATGCTATTCCTTGGAGCACCAGTGCCGTGTGCATCCTGATTGTGCCGAATTCCTTCACGGCGTCCGAATCCGTGAACAGACTGAGGAAGAAGTCGGACCATCCGGCGAAGATCCAGTTGAGCGTGACGCAGGACAACACGCCCAATCCCATGCAGATCAGGAACACCCTTTTGACCCTGTCCATATTCCCGGCTCCGTAGTTCTGTCCCACGAAACTGATCGCCGCCCCGTTGAACGCGGCGATGACAAAGTAGCAGTATTGCTCGAAGTTCAGCGCGGCAGCCGAACCTGCGACCGCATTGAATCCGTAGCTGTTGATGCTGGCCTGGATGATCACGTTGGAGATTGAGAAGACCACACCCTGCAAACCTGCCGGAATGCCGATCTCAAGCATGTGCGAGAGCTCGTCCCTTTGGACACGCATTTTGTCGGGATGCAGTCTGTAAGGGTCCTCTTCCCGCAGCAGGATTCTGACAACCATCACGGCGCTGAACAGGTTGGATATTCCGGTCGCTATCGCCACACCTTCCACACCCATGTGGAAGACAATGACAAACACCAGGTTGAGGACTGTGTTTATGATGCCGGCCGCGATCAGGATGTATAGCGGCCGCCTTGTGTCTCCGAGGCTTCGGAGGATCGCCGACCCGAAATTGAAGATCATGATGAACGGCATCCCCAGGAAATATATTCGTAGATAGGAAGCCGCCATCTTCGTGACTTCCACCGGGGTTCCCATCATCCTGTGCACCGGTCCGGCGACCGCCGTTCCAAGAATCATCAGGAATATTCCGCTGAACAGCGCCACGACCGCCGATGTGCTCACCGCACTGCGGATCTTCTCCCTGTCATTCTGCCCGATGTGGTTTGAGATGATGGCGTTGGCTCCCATCGAGATTCCCACGAACAGATTGACCAGCAGATTGATGACCGGTGCGTTGCTCCCCACAGCCGCCAGTGCCTCGCTGCTTGCGAACCGTCCAACCACCGCCACATCCACCGAGTTGAACAGTTGCTGAAGGACACTGCTTGCCGCCAACGGCAGAGCGAATAAAAGAATCTTCATGAACAAAGGTCCATGAAGCATGTCGATCTCGTTATGTTTAGATGCCATAATATATTCCCCTCATAACCATAGCCGAATACCCCTCGAATCCCCTCTCGCAAATCCCGCCGGCCATTCCAGAAAGCACTCCTCCTGCAAAAATCATGTAAAACCGTTCCCCTCCAACAATGATTTCGTACACCATCCCGCCCTACGGTGTACCAACCGCCCTAAGCTCCGGTCGCTGAGCCTGCCGAAGCGCCCGAGCCTTACCCTTTGCTGAGTATAATTGTGATCACTGCGGTGAGGATCAGGGCAATGCCCGTGACGAGGTTGACGGTGAGGGCCTCGTGGAAGACTGTAAGGCCGATCACTACTGCTGTCAGCGGTTCAAGTGCCCCCATGATGGCGGTCGGTGTGGAGCCGATGATGCGCACGGCGATGCCCATCGAGACAAGCGAGAAGACTGTCGGGACGATGGCGAGCATCAATGAATATCCCCACTCACGTCCTGTGACAAGAGGCATGATGTGACGTTCCGGCGATGTGAGCGAGAACAGAACCATCGACACTGCGCAGACAATCAGCACGTAGAAACTCAGTTTCATGGCTGACATGTCGAGCCTGTGGATTGTCGCCCTGTGGGGCAGGAACTTGGCGAATCTGTTGTGGCTGGCCTCCAGTTTGGACTCTGGTGCGGAGGCCCGGTTGGCGACAATGATGTAGAGGGCGTAGCTGAGTGCCGAGACCATCACGAGCAGCACTCCCGCGGTGCTGAGGACGGTCTCCCCGTCACCTTTATATAGTAGGAGAACTCCGACAAGGGACAGGACGATGGCCGCCAACGTGGCTTTCGTGATCTTCTCTCCGTAGAGCATGGCCATCAGGACGGCTGTCATCACCGGGTAGACAAAGAGAAGGGAACAGGCCACTCCGCTGTCCATGTAGAGGAAACTACAGTACAACGTCAGGGAAGAGATGACGAAGAGAAGCCCGAGGGCTGTCAGAGTCGAAAGCTCGCCGCGGCTGACCTTGAATGTCTCGATGCCGCCGACCTTCCCCCGCAGAAAAATCTTCCCCGCCATGATCCCCGCGATGACCAGCGCCGCCAACCCGTACCTGTAGAACAGCACCGACTCCACATTCAGCCCCTCCTCGTAAAGGTACTTCGCCCCGAGAGGGTTCACACCGTAACTGACAGCGGCCAAGATTCCGAAAAAGAAACCTTTAGCCTTGCTTTCCTTTGCCCTGAACATACTCTTTTGCCAAAAATCGGCTGCAAAGATAGCATTTTTCTTTTTCCGTTGTGCCTGCCTCGGTCACTTCGACAAACTCAGTGACCGAAGCCATCCGGCCGGTGAGCTTGGTTTGGCAATTAACGTCAAAATAGGGAAACAAATATGGAAAATAATCCTAACTTTGCGCCCGGTTTTTGGTATGACACTAAAATGAACGAAAAAATTCAAAAAGTCGCCGGACTGGTCACGACCGGCAAATTCTGGAAAGAAGTCGTGATCATGACCCTGGGCATGCTTGTGGCCGCGGCGGCGGTGTATTATTTCCTCGTTCCGAGCAAACTGATCATCGGGACCATCTCTGGTCTGTCCATTGTCCTTTCGGGAATATGCGAGGCTTTCTTCGGCATCCAGATCAAGGTATCGTTGTTTGTTGTCATCATCAATGCCATACTCTTGGTCCTGGCCTGGTTGCTGATAGGAGAGGAGTTCGGCGCCAAGACCGTTTACACGGCGATGATTCTCGGACCTCTGATGGATTTCTGGGCTTGGGTCATGCCTTACGAGAGCCTTATGGAACCGGGCACGACATCCGTCATGGGCGACATCTGGTTCGATCTGTGCTGCTTTGTCCTGCTGCTGAGCATGTCTCAGGCCATCTTGTTCAACATCAACGCCTCGACCGGAGGACTTGACATCCTTGCGAAAATCGTCAACAAGTACCTCCACTTCGACATCGGCGCCTCGGTGTCGGTGGCCGGAGCGGTGATCTGCTGCACCGCCTTCGCCATCAATCCGTTCAAGATGGTGATCATCGGCCTTATCGGAACCTGGATCAACGGCCTTGTCGTGGACTATTTCACAGCCAGCCTGAACAAGCGCAAAAGGGTCTGCATCGTCTCGCATGACTACGAGAAGATCCGCCGCTTCATCATCGACCAACTTGGCAGGGGATGCAGCCTTTATGAGGTGATCGGCGGCTACACGGGCGAGAAAGGCTACGAGGTCCAGTCCCTTCTGACCCAGGAGGAATTCTCCAATCTTATGGAGTACCTCAAGCGCGAGGGCATCAAGTCCTTTGTCACCGCAGGCAATGTCAGCGAGGTCTATGGACTTTGGCTCAAGCACAAGAAATTCCATTTTTAGGTTTTTTTGCCTATATTTGCTTTTTAGTTTTAAAATCGTAAGCTATGGCGGAGACCGACACTGTATACCCTTTGGATCCGGAGAAGGTGTATTTTTCGATGGATGAATTGACCCTCGACACTGACGAAGGTCCCAAGACATTGCGGGTCGGCTCGTGGCTGAACTACGACCCTGTCAGAATCCACAGGATGATCATCCGTGAGAAGACACTGCAGGTGGATCAGTTCGAGGTCTATAATCCGCTTATGAGCAAGTTGCGCCGGGCCGATCAGCAGTACTACAAGCAGTTTATGGGGCTTGGTCTGACAATCGATTTCCCGGGTTACTCATCCGAGATTCTGGCGAGAATCCCTTTTGAGAACGACCCCATTGGCTTCTACAAATGGTGGCGCAAGGGAAAGCATGAGGACAAGGTCTACCTTTCCAAGGCCAACCAGTTCAAACTGTTCCAGAAGGTCGCGCTGATGGAGCCGAAGATAATGCTCAAAAAAGATCTGGACTTTCTGAAATCTTTCTGAAAGAAGGAAAAATCATTTTGAATATGCAAGACTGGCTACAGGCTCTCAGACTTGACACGTCGGCCGCTGAAAAGGACCGCGCATGTGATGTCTGGGACAATGACAATTGTTGCAATTACTCCGCGGACGGTACAAGGCTGCTTGATGCGGAGAACTATCCGGGTGAAGTCCACGTCAAGGACGGCACGAAAATCATCTGCGACGGAGCCTTCGCCTTTCAGCCCTACATGGCTGAGGACAGAAAGATCGGCGAGGATATTCCCGAAGAGGAAAGGGCTTCGTTTCTGGACAGGATATTCCTTCCTCAAAGTGTCACGCACATAGGTCGCGAGGCTTTCCGCGAGTGTGGTTGGCTGAAAAGCATCCGTTTGCCTAAGGATTTGATATTCATTGGTGACGGCGCTTTCTTTGGCTGTTGGGAACTTCGCTCGGTAAGTTGTCCTGCCGGATTGGTCGCCATCGGGGACGGGGCTTTTGAGGAGTGCTTCTCGCTGAACAAGGTGAAGTTCAACAAAGGGCTTAAGGCTATCGGCGCCGGGGCGTTCCTGGCCTGCGAGTCCTTGGAGGAGATCGTCCTTCCGGCCGGCCTGGAGTTCATCGGGGACGACGCGTTCTACGGAGCGTCCTTGAAAAAGATTTTCGTGCCTCAGAGCGCCAGGGAACATCTGACCGGACTCCTTCCGGAGAACCTTCACAGGAAAATCCGCAACATTCGTTGACGGTGTTTTTAAATTGAAAGTTTTTGATTACATTTGAGATTGTGATTTTTAAGAATATTACGGAAAATGAATAAATTCTTAAACATGATTGCCGTTTTGGCGGCGGCGCTGTCGGTTACGGCATGCAAGACAACGGTGCGGAAGCCTCAGACTGTGGACTATCAGATGGAATATACCGTCGGGGACGTCAAGTTTGACATGGTAAGGATTCCCGCCGGCCACTACACCATGGGCCTTTCCGCGGACAACCGCAGGAAGGTCACCAACGGGATTCCTCACGAGGTGGCTCTCGACGGGTTCGTGATCAGCGCCAAACCTGTCTCGCAGGCTCTGTGGACGGCCTTGATGGGTGGCAATCCAAGTTCGGTGCAGAATCCGGACGCACCTGTGGACATGGTCTCATGGGTGGATGCTGTCAAGTTTCTCGGCAAGTTGAACAAGGCTACCGGCAAGGTGTTCATACTTCCGACAGAGGCGCAGTGGGAATATGCCCAGAGGGCTCGGAACGGGAAGGATTTCACGTCTGTGGCCGAGTGGTGCCTCGACAGCTATGACGCTGTGGCGGAGGGCTCCACGGGCAATGAATATTTCAAACCGATGGAACTGGCCATCAATCCTGAAGGCCCTGCTGAAAAGGACGGAAAGGTTGTCCGCACCGTACTGGAAAGGATAGAGGTGGAAAGCCATACGAAGCGTGCCAAGGTCGGTTTCAGACTTGTGCAGCCCACCGAAGATGTCTTGACTGACGCGATCCTCGAACCTGTCAACGGCACAGTGGTTGACAGGGAGAAAGTGGACCTTTCGGACCCCAAGCCGGAGGTCTTTACTGTAGGCGGTGTCACATTCAAGATGATAAAGATCGGTGGCGGCACATTCTCGATGGGATTCAACGATTATGACGCGCCACAGATAGCCTTCTCTGTTCCCGAGAACGAGCAGCCTGCCCATCCTGTCACCCTGGACGATTTCGAGATAGGGGAGACCGAGGTGACCGTGGCCCTTTGGAACGCCGTGATGGGCTCGGTTCCTTATCTTAACGATCTGGACGAGCCTCGCAAGCCTGTCGGAAATGTCTCATGGTACAACTGCCAGACTTTCATCAGCCGACTCAACGCCTTGACCGGACGCAAGTTCCGTCTCCCGACCGAGGCTGAGTGGGAATATGCCGCCAGGGGTGGGCGGAAGTCCCGTCACTACGGCTTCAGCGGTTCCAACGCCTATGATGCCATGTGGTTCGTGGACAACGCGAAGTCAAAATCCAAGGATGTCAAGACCTGCAAGGCCAATGAATTGGGAATATACGACATGAGCGGCAACGTCTGGGAGTGGTGCTATGACCGTGCGGGGGAATATTCAAAAGACGCCCAGGTCAATCCTGTTGGCGCCTCTGAAGGCGGAACGAGAATCCTTCGTGGTGGAAGCTGCGCCAGCCGCTGGGATGCCTGCCGCATCACAAACAGGTCATTCATGCCGGCCAAGAACATCAAGGGCACCTTCGGTCTGAGGCTCGCGCTTTGATACTGAATATTATACTAAACACTGATAATTGATTTTATGGAGGAGCAACTCAAAGTAACCTGTCTGCACGACAGTCACGTGGCTCTCGGAGCCAAGATGAGTCCTTTCGCTGGATTCGACATGCCGATTCAGTACTCTTCGATCACCGAGGAGCATCTGGCGGTCCGCAACAATGTGGGGATGTTCGACGTGTCTCACATGGGTGAGATCTTCGTCAGCGGCCCTGATGCGGAGAAGTTCGTCAACCACATATTCACAAATGACATCCGCCCTATGGTTCCTGGTCAGGTTCTGTACGGGATGATGCTTTACCCTGACGGAGGCACCGTGGATGACCTTCTGGTTTACAAGGAGTTCACCGCAGACCACTATCTTCTTGTGGTGAACGCCGCCAACATCGAGAAGGATTTCCTTTGGATCAAGGACCACGCCGAAGGCTACGATGTGAAGCTGGTCAACGATTCCGACAAATGGGGGCAGATCGCGCTTCAGGGGCCTAAGGCCGAGGAGACTCTCGTGAAGGTCCTCGGTTTCGCCGCCGACGCCGCCAAGCTGACTTTCTATACATTCAAGGATTTCGAGGATGCCGGCACAAGGGTCATCATCAGCCGCACCGGCTACACCGGAGAGGACGGATTCGAGATCTATGCCGCCCCTGGCCTCATCGTGAAGTACTGGGACGCTTTCCTGAAGGCAGGTGTGGTTCCTTGCGGACTCGGCTGCCGTGACACACTCCGTTTCGAGGCCGGACTGCCTCTGTACGGTGACGAGCTCACCCCGGAGATCTCTCCTGTCGCCGCCGGCTTCAGCATGTTCTGCAAGCTGGACAAGGACGAGTTCATCGGCAAGGAGGCCATCGCAGACCAGAAGGCCAACGGCACGAAGATGAAACTCGTGGGCATAGAGCTCCAGGACAAGGCCATTCCTCGCGCCGGCTATCCTGTCGAGCTTGAGGACGGCACCGAGGTCGGAGTCGTGACCACCGGTTACCACAGCATCTCCCTTAGCAAGAGCATCTGCTTCGCTCTCGTGAAAAGAGAGTACGGCGCCCTTGACGCTCCGCTTTCCGTACGCATCCGCAAGAAGGTGTTCCCTGGAAAGGTTGTTAAGAAGAGATTCTATCAGACGAATTATAAAAAGTAAAAATTTGCAATAAGGTTCGATAATATATTCATAAATAATAAATTCACTATGAGCAAAGTAATAGAAGGCCTCCGTTACAGCGAGGACCACGAGTGGGTAAAGGTTGAGGGCAACATCGCCGTCATCGGTATTTCTGATTTCGCCCAGAAGGAACTTGGCGACATCACCTACGCTGACCTCCCTGAGGTTGACGACGAGGTTGAGGCCGGTGAGGAGTTCGGCGCATTGGAGAGCGTGAAGGCTTCCAGCGAACTTCTCTCTCCGGTTTCCGGAAAGGTTGTAGAGGTCAATCCTGAGCTTGAGGACGCTCCTGAGAAGATCAACGAGGACGCTTACGAGGCTTGGATCATCAAGGTCGAGATGAGCGACCCTTCACAGGTTGACGCCCTGATGGACGCTGAGGCTTACAAGGCACAGACCGAGAAGTAGTATGTCCGCATTCCCTTATTTCCCTCACACTGAAGATGATGTCCGCGCGATGCTCGGCCGCGTAGGGGTGAAGTCTCTGGACGACCTCTATTCCGATGTCCCGAAGGATGTCATCTTCAAGGGTGAATATGACCTGCCCGAGGCAATGTCCGAGCAGGAGGTCAGGGACTTCTTCGAGTCTCTGGACAAGAAGGACGAGAAACTGAAAGTGTTTGTCGGCCAGGGTGCCTACGACCACTACACTCCATCCGTCGTTCCTTACATCACGTCCCGCTCAGAGTTCCTGACGGCGTACACGCCTTACCAGGCTGAGATTTCGCAGGGTACTCTCAGGTACATATTCGAGTACCAGAGCATGATCTGCGCTCTGACAGGACTCGACATCAGCAACGCTTCGATGTACGACGGCCCGACCGCCGCCGCGGAGGCTGTGAGGATGGCGCCGACCTGCACAAAGCGCAAGTCCCGTGTGCTTGTCTCCTCATCCCTGCTTCCGAATGTCATCAAGACGATCCAGACATATTCAGGCTACCACGGCACAGAATTGACGCTTGTTCCTTGCAAGGACGGCCAGACTTGTCTTGAAAGCGTCAAGGCTGAACTCGCCAAGAATGACGTCGCCGGAGTGATTGTCCCTTCGATCAACCGCTACGGCATCATCGAGGACCTGACCGGCTTCGCGGAGGCCATCCACGAGGAAGGAGGAATATTCATTGAATATTGCGACCCATCTGCCCTCGCGGTGCTCAAGACTCCAGCCGAGTGGGGGGCTGACATCGCTGTCGGTGACGGCCAGAGCCTCGGCATCCCGATGAGTTTCGGCGGCCCTTATGTCGGCTTCATGGCCTGCAGAAAGGAATATGTCCGTAAACTTCCGGGAAGGATTGTCGGTGAGACCCGCGACACGGAAGGCCGCCGCTGTTTCTGCCTGACCCTTCAGGCCCGCGAGCAGCACATCCGTCGCGAGAAGGCCACTTCCAACATCTGTTCGAACGAAAGCTTGATGGCTCTCTATGTGACTGTCTATATGTCGCTTATGGGGCCGAAAGGTCTTAAGGAGGTCAATGACCGCTCTTATGCTGCCGCTCACTATCTCCACGATGAACTGCTGAAGACCGGCAAGTTCGCCGAAGTTTTCGACAAACCGTTCCTCAAGGAGTTCGTGCTCAAGCCGTTGATGCCTGTTGAGAGACTGCACATCAAACTTCACGACGGCGGATTCTTCGCTGCCCTTGAGACAGAGGAAGGCTATGTAAGTTTCTGTGCGACTGAAAGAAGGACGAAAGCTGAGATTGACGCTCTCGTCGCTTTGGTGAAGGAGGCCTAAGGAATATGAAGTATTACGATAAACTTATTTTCGAACTCTCCAAAGAGGGGAGAGTCGGCTATTCCCTCGGCAAGAATGAGTGGACCTCCACATCGGATGAGATTCCTGCCGCCCTCAAAAGGACTGAGACCGTAGGACTTCCTCAAGTGAGCGAGGTGGATGTTGTACGTCACTACACCAATCTGTCCCAGATGAATTTCGGTGTGGACACCGGATTCTATCCTCTGGGAAGCTGCACGATGAAGTACAACCCGAAGATCAACGAAGAGATCGCCGGGATGAAGGGCTTCCTTGGTCTGCATCCTTTGCAGCCGGCATCCACGGTACAGGGTGCGTTGGAGGTCTATTACAATATGGACAAGGCCCTTGCCGCAATCACCGGAATGGCTCACTTCACGTTCAACCCTTGCGCAGGAGCGCACGGTGAGCTGACCGGTCTGATGATCATGCGTCAGTACCACATCCTGAACGGTGACCTTAAGAGGACCAAAGTGATCGTGCCGGACAGCGCCCATGGTACAAACCCTGCCAGCGCCGCTGTCTGCGGTCTGGAGGTAGTTGTCGTGAAGTCCAAGGCTGACGGCCTTGTGGACGTGAACGATCTCAAGCCTCTGCTCGGTGACGACATCGCCGGCATAATGATGACGAATCCTAACACCCTCGGCCTTTTCGAGAAAGACATCGAGGAGATCGCCGCCCTCATCCACGGATGCGGAGGCCTTCTCTACTACGACGGAGCGAACATGAATCCGCTCATCGGTGTCGCACGTCCCGGTGACATGGGCTTCGACATTCTCCACCTGAACCTGCACAAGTCGTTCTCGACTCCTCACGGCGGCGGCGGTCCTGGCTCAGGCCCTGTCGGTGTCTGCGAGAAACTGGCTCCTTATCTGCCTGTCCCTAAGGTTGTCAAGGATGAATATGGTCAGTTCAAGGTTCGCGGACGCGCCGGTGTGGGCAAGAGTGATGTGAAGAAGAACGCTGTCGGTTGCGAGAAGACCGCCGGTGAGGTGTCCGGGTTCCTGGGCAACTTCGGCGTGATTCTTCGTGCCTATGCCTACATCCTCATGCTCGGCCGAGAGAATGTCCGGTTCGTCGGAAGGTATGCCACCCTTGGCGCCAACTACATCAAGGAGAGTCTCAAGGAGTACTACAAGCTTCCGATTCCGACAGTCTGCAAGCACGAGTTCGTCTATGACGGTCTTGTGAACGACGGATCGAAGAAGTCCGCTGACGGAACGCTCGAGAGAGAGGGCGCGACCACACTGGATGTGGCCAAGAGGCTTCTTGACTTCGGTTTCCACGCTCCGACGATCTACTTCCCTCTGCTCTTCCACCAGGCCATCATGATCGAGCCTACGGAGACAGAGTCGATTGAGACGCTGGACGCTTTCATCGAGGTGATGAAGAAGATCGCCCTTGAGGCCGCCGAGGATCCGGCGATGCTCAAGAGTGCTCCTCACAACGCTCCGATCACCCGTCCGGACGAGACCACGGCCGCACGCCAGCCGATTCTCAAGTTCCAGGACGAAAGGTAATGAAATCCGGTCACTGAGCTTGTCGAAGTGACCGGTTTTTTTCATTATTATCCCGAAATAATTTGCAACTTAAAACTTTTTCCGTATCTTTGCATTCCCAATGGGGTATTAGCTCAGTTGGTAGAGCGTTTGAATGGCATTCAAAAGGTCAGGAGTTCGATTCTCCTATGCTCCACTTCCCGTTGAACAGTAAGTTTAGAGTCCCTTCTTTCATGTCATGAAACAGAAGCGAAGCGTCATATTCAAGACTCTCGAGAGTTTCCCAAGAGTCGAGTTGGAAGACATCCGCCAGTACTTTGGCGCCGATGTCCCGAAAAAAGTACGCAAGACTGAATTCGTGAACCGGCTTGGCGCATACATAATCGAAAGGCCTGTCGAGTGGCTCGGAAGAATGCTTGAAAGGGATCTGAGACTGCTTAAGCGTCTGATCGACGCCGGTCCGGGAGTTCCGCTTTATCTGGACTATCCTGATTTCCCCTCTGTCCTTGAGACCATAAAACTTCTTGGCTCCGACACTTCCGATGAGAATTTCAGAGAGGTCTGGATCCCCAAGGAACTCTATGACGTGGTGGCTCCTCACATAGACAGCGTGTTGAAGGAAGGCGAGGAAGGCGGCTTTTTCGAGGTAGACCGGGCCGCTTTGGGCTATCTCTGCCTCTACGGCATCATGACCGTGGACGAATTCTTCGACAAGATGCTGGACTACTGGGAGTTCTCCGGCAAGCACAGCATCGAGTTCTTCACGAATATGGTCTATGAAAGCCCTGTCATGAAACTATGCCGGGTCGATTCCGGCGGCGAGCGTTACATGTGCGCCCCGAACATCTATGATCCCGATGAAATCCTTGACAGAAGAAAGGAATATGCAGGAATAGAATCCCTGCGCCGCTTCACTCCCGAGGATGCTTTGAAGGCAGGGGCCGGTTCCCCGTACTTTGTCTTCGGGCTGGATTCAAAGGAAGGCCGCAGATTGGTCGAAATGCTGGGTAATCTGGGTTATTCCGGAGAGGATCTGATCCGTGAGGAGCATGACATCTGGATGAACGCCCAGATGATCGGGAAGGATGACACAACCGAAGCCATATTCGCAAGCGTGTCCCGCAAGCAGGATGACATCGAGTCTTTCGATGACTACGACGAGTGCATGGAGATAGTCGCCGCCTATGCCAACACCCTCCCGAAATGGCTCCTCAAAGGCTATTCCTCCAATGAGAAGAACTGTCTGAAAGTCGTTCTACAGACAGAGGAAGACCCGATTCAGTCTATGATCAAGAAGAATCCGATCCTTGGTCTCTTTGTCCCTCCGACCCCTCCGGACGCCCCGTGTCCCTGCGGCAGCCGTCTTTCCTACCGCCACTGCCACGGCAAGAATCTCTCCTGACATATAGAACAGCCCCCTCCCGCGGTATGTGTCACCAAACCTGAGAGGGGGAATATTCAAACCTTCAAACGAGTCAAAACAGTTTCTTAGCGTCTGTCGTTCAGGAACGAGAGATAGTAGAGCAGAGTGGCAAGGGAGCCGACGGCTGCGATGACGTAGGTGTAGGCTGCCCATTTGAGGGCGTCGATGGCCATCGGCCTTGTCTCGTAGTTGGTGATGCCGGCGCTTTCGAGCCAGTTGACGGCCCTATGGCTTGCGTTGATCTCGACCGGGAGGGTGACAAAGCTGAAGAGTGTGGTCATGGCGAATAGTATGACGCCGAAGATCAGCACGGGATAGCTGTGGAACATGGAAACCAGAATCACTCCGGCAAGCAGAACCCACTGCACGATCCTGCTGGAGAAGCTGACAACCGGCACGAGTGCGGTGCGCAGCCTTAGCGGCAGGTAGCCTTTCGCATGCTGGACCACATGCCCGCACTCATGCGCGGCAACGGCGGCAGCGGCGACACTGCTTTGGCTGTAGACCTCCTCGCTGAGGTTCACAGTCTTTGTCTGCGGATTGTAGTGGTCGGTCAGACGGCCAGGAATGCAGGTGACCTTGACATCGGTGATTCCATGGTCATGCAACATCTTGCGGGCGACCTCGGCTCCGGTCATCCCGTTTGTGGTCGGAACCTGGGAATATTTCGTGAACCTGCTTTGGAGCATGCTTTGGATGATTTGGCTCAAAATCATCACTGCGATCATTATTATCCAGATTGATCCGGTGCTCATAATGTTTTCTTACTTTATTTGTTAAACTTTCGCAAGCCGGCAATTTCGTGCGGAAAATCTTTGTCATTGCGGTGATTGCCCACCGGCGGTGACTATTATCAATTAATAGACCAGAATTCAAATATAAATATTTTGGCAGTGTTTTTGACGGAAAAACAGTAATTTTGTCAGATTTTTGGTTCAAGACATGTCAAACGGCACTACGGATTTCTCTCGCCTGGAGCTCAATCTCCAGAACTGTCTCGGCAACTACCGGTACTTTCGCTCAAAACTTCAGCGGACAACCAAGTTGTTGGTTTTGGTCAAGGCCAATGCCTACGGCCACGGAGCGGTGGAGTTCGCTCTTATGATGCAGAATGCGGGAGCGGATTATCTTGCCGTCGCCTTGCCTGTCGAGGGAATCGAGCTCCGGCAGTCAGGTATCAGCCTTCCGATCTTGGTGCTGACCGCCGGCACCGACTATTTTGACGAGATCATAGACAATCATCTCGAGCCCGGGATTCCGAACCTTTACACGCTCAAAGCACTTGTCTCCACGCTGCAAAGCCGTGGCATTGAGGATTTTCCGGTCCACATAAAACTGGACACCGGCATGCACCGGCTGGGCTTCATGACCAGCGAGCTTGACGAATTGATTGAATATCTCAGGGCGCGTTCCGAGGTGAGAGTCAAGTCGGTATATTCACATCTCGCTGTCGCCGAAGACCCGTCGATGGATCAGTTCACTCTTGGACAGATCTCAATGTTCGAGGCCAACGCGGCGAGGTTGGATGAGGCTTTGGGCTACCATCCGATGTGGCATGTGCTCAACTCCGCCGGCATTGAGCGGTTCCCTCGCTACCAGCATGACATGGTGCGGTTAGGTGTGGGAATATATGGGATCAGCTCATTGCCAGGTGTCCATCTGAAACCGGTTGCCTCACTGAAAGTGAAGATTCTGCAGATCAAGGAACTGAAACCTGGCGATGGTGCGATCGGTTACGGGCAGCATGGCATGATTGCTCCGCAGGGGACACGAATAGCCACCATTCCGGTCGGTTACGCTGACGGAATCGACCGGAGGCTTGGCTGCGGCCATGCCAGTTTCTCGCTGAACGGTTATCGTGTTCCCACGATCGGGAACATCTGCATGGACATGTGTATGCTGGATGTGACAGGTGTTCCGGCGCAGGTGGGGGACACTGTGACGATTTTCGGGGAAGATCCGACTGTCAGTGAGCTTGCGAGGATTCTGGACACGATTCCGTATGAGATCATGACTTCTGTTCCGCGCCGCATCGAGCGGGTTATTGTACGCAGGTAGTTTGGCTTTCCTGTTCTATTCAAAAATCATCATGCTTGCCTTGATCTCTCCAGCCAGGGTGGAACCTTTCAGTCGCTCCACAATCGCAAGGCCGAAATCCACCGCGCACCCAGGTCCGCGGCCGGTGATCAGATTGCCGTCCGCCACGCATGAGGTCTTGACATATTCCCCGCCTTTTGCGTTCGGAGCTGCCTCGAACCCGTCGTAGCAAGTGAATTTCTTCCCTTTCAGCGACGGAAGCTGCGAGAGCACCAGCCCGGGAGCCGCGCAGATGGCAGCCAAGGTGCCGCCTTCGGCATAGTGCCTCTTCATCAGTTCCATGAGTTCCGTGTCTTCCGCAAGGTTTTTTGTACCTGGCATCCCTCCCGGGAACACAAGCACATCTTTCCCGTCTGTTCCTTCGGACACCGCTCTCTCTTTGAACAAATCCCAGGTTAAGTCAGCGGCAACCGGCACGCCATGTGCGCCGGTAACTACCTCCTCATCCGTGATGGAGACTGTGCTTGCCTCGATTCCCCCTCTGCGAAGAACATCCAGAGTGGCAAGAGCCTCGATCTCCTCGAAGCCCTCGGCTAAAAAAATGTAGATCCCTTTCATTGTATTATCATTAGGTGAATGCACTTTTGGTCGCTTCGACAAGCTCAGCGACCGAATGCGTCATCGCCTGCCTGCCGGTCGCTGAGCCTATCAAGTGACCGAACACTGCCGGTCGCTGAGCCTGTCGAAGCGACTAAGGCTACTTCTCAAAAACAAGCACTGGTCACTTCGGCAAGCTCAGTGACCAGTGCGTCTCAATGACCAAACTGTTGAGATATCAGGACTCGAACCTGAACTGGCAGAACCAAAATCTGTAGTGCTACCATTACACCATACCTCAATTCCGTCCACAAAGTTATTCAATTTCCCTCAAATCTGCAACCTTGCCCGTAAGAAAGAGTGCATAATTGCATCGCTTTTTTCGTAAATATATTCCTATTTTGCAGAAAATAAATTGAATATGATAGACCCTCCGCTCGCCGAGCCTGCCGAAGCGCCTAACACTGCCGGTCGCTGAGCCTGTCGAAGCGACCTCACATCCCTGAGGCTACGGTTTCCTGTCCAGCACAACCCCTTGCGTCAGACTCTGATCAATCTCCCCGACATTTCTCTTAGCCTTGTAATAAGCCGTACGTGAGACGAAACCGGACTCCAAAGCGATTTCCTCCTGCTTGGCGTTCGGATGAGCCTCCTTGTAGAGCCTGGCATATTCAATCCTGAACATGTTGACAAGATTGTAGTAACCGATAGAGGAGATGAATTTGCTGGCCTTGTTCATTTTTCCGTTGCCAAGATCCAGAAGGACCTCGGTCTTGAGCAGATGCGGCTCCCTGAATCTGCGCAGAATGACTGACAGGACTTCCGCCTTGATCTCATCCATCGGCGTTCCGTCATCCTCCTGGTCGTTTTCTGTCGCCTCTCCAGCCTCTTGCTCATTAATTTCTTCGGTTGCCAGTCCCTCCAGTTTGCGCATCTCACTATCGATCTCTTTCGTGCGCAGAACCCGTTGCGGATGAAGTATGACACAAAGAAAGTAAACCATCCAGCATGAGGTGAAGATGTCGATCGCGAACTTCGCCCATCTGCTGCCCGTGACAAAGATGAACCACATGAGAACGATCCACATCAGTGGAGTGTAGAGCATCTTGGCCGCGAACTTGTAGGGGAAATCCTCGTCATTGGAGTAGTTGTCCGTGTTGTATTTTTCCATCTCTTTCTTCAGGTTTCTCAGTTCACAGGCAGTGACCACCGTGAACAGTAGGCTTGTGAAACCCGCTGTGTAAAGGACGGTTGTGTTGTGCTTCACCATCCAGTCATTGAATCCGAAGAGAAGCGGAACCAGCATGGTCAGGATTATCACATACGGAGCCAACGTGTACAACTTCCACAGCAAGTTGCACTTTTCACGGTTGTGAAGCTGGAAATATTGTTTGATGGAGACCGCAAAGATGACTGGATAGAATAGCACAGCAAATGTCCTTGCGTATGTCCAAACCGCCGGATCCATCGGGGCGAGGACATAAGGAAAAATCAATGCGATGGACGCATAGAATAATGTCACCAGTTTCCTGGCGGGATAGAAGTAGTCGGCATTCTCGCAGAATGGCCTGCACATGTGATTCCACCTGATGTAGGCGCAAATCACACCTGTTGTGATGAAAATCAGACAACCTGCTGAGTACAGGCCTTCGGGGGTAACGTTCCAGATCATAAAATTCCTCTTGTCTGTGAATATTCCCGCACCGGTCTATTTCTTCAGAAGTTCGTCGATGTGTTCGGCGTAGTCCAGTGAGGAGTCAAGGTAAATAACAATCTCCGGCACGATGCGGAGCTGCTTGGCGACTTGATGGCCGAGCTCTCCCCGCAGAGCCTTGACATTGTCGTTGAGGATTTTCATCACTTCCTCAGCCTTTGCTGACGGGAATATGCTGACGTAGGTCTTGGCGAGGGAGAGGTCGGGGCTTACCCTTACCTCGCTCACCGTCACCATCGCACCCCCGAACACGGCCATGCCCTTGCCGCGTATGATTTCCGCCAGATCCTTCTGGATCTCCCGGGCAACTTTCAGCTGTCTTGTGCTGGCCTGTTTCTCCATGATTACAACACGTTGATGATAAAGTAGTTCTTCTTCCCTTTTTGGGCAAGTATGTACTTCCCGTCCACGATGTCTTTCTCGGAAATCTCGTAGGCGATGTCAGAGATCTTGTCCTTGTTGATGCTGACGCCGTTGCCCTGAACCATCTTCCTGGCCTCTCCCTTTGATGAGAACACCTGGGTCTTCACGGCGAGGAACTCAAGGATGTCGCAAGGAAGGTCTGATTTCTGAATATCAAAGGTCGGCACGCCGCTGAACACGGCGAGGAACGTCTTCTCGTCCAGTTTCCTGAGCTCGTCCGAAGTGGAGTTGCCGAACAGCATCTTGGACGCGGAGACTGCGTTGGCATATTCATCCTCCCCGTGGATCATGATTGTAAGTTCCTTGGCGAGAAGCTGTTGAAGGGTCCTGCGGCCAGGGTCCTGGCGGTGCTCCTCGATGGCCGCGCTGATCGTGGTCTCATCCAGAAGAGTGAATATCTTGATGTATCTTTCCGCGTCCTCGTCGCTGACGTTCAGCCAGAACTGGTAGAACTCGTAAGGGGACGTCTTCTCCGGGTCGAGCCAGATGTTGCCCTTCTCCGTCTTGCCGAACTTAGTGCCGTCAGCCTTGCGGATGAGAGGGCAGGTGAGTGCGAAAGCGTCGGTCTTGCCGAGCATCCTGCGGATGAGCTCCGTTCCGGTGGTGATGTTGCCCCACTGGTCGCTTCCGCCGAGCTGGAGACGGCAGCCCTTGTTCTCGTAGAGCCAGAGGTAGTCGTAGCCCTGAAGCAGCTGGTAGCTGAATTCCGTGAAGGACATACCCTCGCGTGACTCGCTGGAAAGACGCTTCTTCACCGAATCCTTGGCCATCATGTAGTTGACTGTGATGTGCTTACCCACGTCACGGATGAAGTTCAGGAAAGAGTAGTTCTTCATCCAGTCGTAGTTGTTCACGAGCTCGGCCTTGTTTGGCGCGTCCGAGTCAAAGTCCAGGATTCTGGAGAGCTGTCTCTTGATGCCGGCGATGTTGTGCTGGAGGGTCTCCTCGTCCAGAAGGTTTCTCTCCTGGGACTTCATCGACGGGTCTCCGATCATTCCGGTCGCTCCTCCGATCAGCGCGATAGGCTTGTGCCCGCACTGTTGGAAGTGCTTAAGGATCATGATGCTGACAAGGTGGCCGATGTGCAGGGAGTCCGCCGTCGGGTCGATTCCTACATAGGCGGCCTGCGGGCCTTCCATGAGCTTTTCCTCTGTCCCGGGCATGATGTCCTGGATCATGCCTCTCCATTTGAGTTCCTCTACGAAATTCTTCATTGTATGTCGCGTTATTATATTCATCATCCGGCGTGATTTCGGGCCTTGCCTTATTTTCGCGCCATTTTATGCAAAGTTAGGCAAAAATAATGTAAATTTGCAGGCTGAAAACGAAATTAACAGTTTAAAAATAAACGAATATGAGAAAGAAAATCGTTGCCGGTAACTGGAAGATGAACACAACTCTCCAGGAAGGCGTTGAACTTGCGAAGGCTGTAGCCGCCAAGTCAGTCGAGACTCCAGAACATGTAGGGCTTATCGTCGCCCCTCCTTTCACTCACCTCGCATCCGTAGCCGAGGCTCTCAAAGGCTCAAAGGTCGAGCTTTCAGCCCAGAACTGCGCTGATCACGAGAAGGGCGCCTACACAGGTGAGGTCGCTGTCAACATGCTTACATCCGTAGGATGCCAGTGGACCATCCTTGGCCACTCCGAGAGAAGGCAGTATTACGGTGAGACTGACGAAAAGCTTGTCGAGAAGACCAAGCTCGCCCTTGCGGCCGGTCTCGGTGTCATCCTTTGCGTAGGTGAGAACCTTGAGCAGAGAGAGGCCGGAAAGCATTTCGATGTGGTCACCGAGCAGATCAAGAACGTCCTCTACAACTTCACAGCCGAGGACATGGCCAAGATCATCGTGGCTTACGAGCCGGTTTGGGCCATCGGAACAGGCAAGACCGCTTCCGCCGAGCAGGCTGAGGAGATCCACGCTTGCATCCGCAAGGTGCTTGCCGAGAAGTTCGGCGAGACTGTCGCCGAGGACACCACAATCCTTTACGGCGGAAGCTGCAAGCCTTCAAACGCCAAGGAGCTCTTCGCCCAGAAGGACATCGACGGCGGCCTGATCGGAGGCGCCGCACTGAAAGCAGACGATTTTATCGCTATTGCGCAGAGCTATTAACGAATAAGTTTATATAAAAGGGGTGGCAAAGCGAGACGCTTTGTCACCCCTTTTTGGTATCGTATGTCTCTTACTTCTTGGACTCCTCTACGGAAACCTTTCTGAATTCCTTGAGATCCTTCATGAGTTCGAGAGCGGCCTTGCGGGCGCGTGCGCCGGCAGCCTTGTTACCCTTTTCTACCTGAGCGTCAGCGTTCTCTACGAACACGTTGAGCTCTTCCTTGATTTTAGCGACAAGATTCTCCATTTTGTTCTAATTTTAGTGAATAGTTGGATTATTATTAGTAATATAAATGTAATCTACTCATATTGTGGGCGCAAGTTATGGAAAAAAATGTAATTAACAAATTTTTTCCGTAAAAAAGGCTGGTTTTTTAGCGGTTCAAGCCCCCTTTATCTTCTTTCGCCGGTTTCGCTGGCTTCACGTTGAGCAGATTCATGGCTCTGTCCGGGCCTATGGTCGCGAAGTTCTTTATTCCTTCTATGACCCTTTCGCATATTCCCGGAACCGCCGCCTTCTCTTCAGCGTTCAATTCTCCGATCACATAGTCGACCTGGGCTCCACGGGAGAAATTGTTGCCGATTCCGATTCTGATCCTGGCCCACTGCGTCGTCTCGAGGCGAGCCTGGATGTCTTTGAGCCCATTGTGACCGCCGTCACTTCCGTTCTTGCGCATCCTGACGGTGCCGAACGGGAGGTTCAGGTCGTCACAGATCACGATGAGGTTTTCAAGGGGCAGCTTAAGCTTGTCCATCCAGTAACGGACAGCGTTGCCGCTGAGATTCATGTAGGTGGACGGTTTCAGAAGGTAGAACCTCCGCCCTTTGAACGAGATCTCGGCCACGTCCCCGTAACGCTCCGTCCTGAAAACAGTATTGGATGCCTGTGCCCAGGCATCCAACACCATAAACCCCATGTTATGTCTGGTAGAAGCGTACTCCGCGCCGATGTTTCCCAATCCTGCGACAAGGTAGTTCATTCCAGTTTCTTCTTCAGAGGTCTGCGCCGGCTTATTCAGCAGCTGGCTCAGCAGTTTCCTCAGTTGATTCAGTCTCATGCTCCTCGGCGCCTTCCATCTTCTCCTCGTGGGCGAGCTGTGCCGCGATCTGACGTGTGGACTTCACGGCGCAGATGATGGTTGACTTAGGGGTGACAACGCTCACGTTCTCAACCTTGATGTCGCCGGCGACAATGCGCTTCTCGATGTCAAGTTTGGTCACGTCGAGGTTGATCGTGTCAGGAAGATTGCTCATCAGGGCGCTGATCTTCACCTCTCTGCTGACGAGAACGAACTTACCACCTCTCTGTACTCCGATAGGGTGGCCGCTCACGATGACAGGAACCTTGATGACGATAGGCTTCTCCTCGTTGACGGCGAGGAAGTCGGCGTGCAGGCAGTTGTCCTTTACAGGATGATACTGGAGCTCGTGAACGACAGCGGTGTAGGCCTTGCCGTTGTCAAGCTTGATGTCGATGATGAATGACGCCGGAGTGTGGGTGATTCCCATCAGATCCCTTTCAGTCACTGTGAAGAGGACATTCTCCAATCCTGGTCCGTAGAGGTTGCAAGGAACGAGGCCCTGCTTGCGGAACGCTTTGATCACGGCCTTGTTGCCGACCTCGCGGACTTTGCCGTTAAGCTCAAAATGCTTCATTGTTTTGTTGTTTAAAATGTGTTACTCAGTTCCGGACCGCCCGGAACCCCATTGCACCAAAAGCGCGGGGGCGCTTTGTAATTGCGCGGCAAAGATAGGAATATTTTGTGAATAGGCAAAAAGCCAAGCGTTGAATTCTCAGTAATTCCTTTTTTGCCTGGCTATTCCACCAGTCCGACAGCATCGTTCCAAGCTTCTTTCTTGTAATAGAAGTCCAGCAGCGGTGTCCCCGCGCATGGAAGGTACATGCTGAATCCTGAATATTCATTTATTTCGAATTTCTCCAAAAACCTTGCGGTGGTGTTCTTGTAGATGACACAGTCGTCAACGGCCTTGTCCAGGGCCGAGATGTCGGCGTCGGAGGCTCCGCACTTTTTGAATATATCCACGAGGTCGTAGAAGTAGTGACGGTTGTTCATGTAGTAGCCTTGGATGTCATGGACCGGGGCGTCGGAAAGAGCGTCGGCATATTCATTGATCATCCTTGCGCAGACTTTCGTGAGGTTGTCCAGGCCGCTTGTCCTGATGAGGTTGACTGTCGAGGAGCGGTAAACTCCGCTTTGTTTGTCGTACCTGTCGAAAGAGTCCTTGAAGAGCCCCTCGAAATCGGGTGTGTCCCTGTTTAGGAGGAACGAAGTGATCTTTGTGTAGTCAAACATTCCGTCGGCGAGAACTTCCGTCGGCGAGAGTCCGAGGTAGTCTGTCTTGTCCTTGAGCCCGTAGGCCACTTCGACTCCGGCCGTGTAGCACATGTCGAACAGGATGTAGTCCAGATGGAACGGGATTCCGTCCGCGAATTCGCCGATGCTCATCTCGTGTCCGTAGTAAGACTTGCTGATGGCGTCCTGTCCGATTGATCTGGTCATTCCGTAGTACGGGTCTGTGTCGGCAAGGTTTCCGACCGGAACCGGAAGTCTCTTAATGTCCGCCGTGTTCCATTTGGCCCGGAGAGAAGCCTTCCCTTGGGTCTGGATCTCGCCCTTGTGGTCATTCTCAAATCTGCTTGGCTCGGAGAAATAGCCGGCCGGAAGCCAGCCCGATCCGTGAGATGAGAAGACAAGCCCGTAGCCCTTGGCCGGGAACTCGTCCTTGACGTAGGTCAGCACCTGCCGCATTGTCGAGGATGAGGCCGCCACCGTCTCTTCGTCGAAAATCTTCAGTGTGTCGGAGATGAATTTTCCGTCAACCCTTTTGTAAAGTCTTCTGAGATAGGACTTCACGGGAGTGTAGTTATAGGATGACTTCGCCATTCTTGAATATACCAGCAGGACATCCCCGTTCTCTTTGGGAATATAGCCGGCCACGAGCCCTTTCTCCTTGTCATCCATGTTCTCCTTGAGGTAGGATGTGAGGTTGTTGAATCCACATTCGTAGAAAAGTAGCACTTTCCTATTGTCGCTATCCGGCTTGATTGTTTTGTTCTTCTCGCATCCCGCGGCCGCCAGCATGAGAAGTGCCGCCGCGACCGATCCTGCGATTGCCTTTATGATGTTCATAGTTTGTCCTTACAATTTGTTTCCGATGCCGGAATTAGTGATCCTTAAAAGATTACCGACTTAATCTTTAACACTTACCAGCGTGGCGCCAGTTTGGCAAATATACGGAAATTCCTGAATAATGACTATATTTACAATCTGATTAATGAATATGTTCACAAAAAGATACCATAATTAATTACATTTATGAAATCAGGATTGAAGATGATTCTCACAATCGGAGCGGCCGCGGCTCTGTGCTCGTGCGGACAAGGGGAGAAGAAGACCCAAGACAATGACTTTCACTATCTTCTGGACGAATTCGCCGACCTCAAGGTGATCCGTTTCAAGGTGCCGGGCTGGGATGCTCTGACCCTTGGGCAGAAGGAATATGCCTACCATCTTTCGGAGGCCGCCAAACTGGGACGCGACATCACATGGGACCAGTACTGCAAGTGGAACCTCCCGATCAGGCACGTGGTCGAGGATATTCTCAATGAATATAAAGGCGACCGTGAATGCGCTGATTTCCAGAACTTCACCGTCTATGCCAAGAGGCTTTTCTTCGCCAACGGCATCCATCACCACTATTCCGAGGACAAGTTCTTCCCGGAGTGTCCGAGGGAATATTTCCAGAGCCTGATGGAGGCAGTCGGTGACGGTGACAAGGCCGCCGATCTGCTTGAGGTTATATATTCCCCGGACATCTATCCTCAGCGCCGCTCCACTTCCAAGACCGGCGACATCGTTGAGCTTTCCGCCGTTAATTTCTATGAAGGCGTGAACCGTGAGGAAGTCGAGAAGTATTACAATTCGCTTATTGATCCGAACGACAAGACTCCAATCTCGTACGGTCTTAACACAAAGGTGGTCAAGGAAAACGGCAAGGTTGTGGAGAAACCTTGGAAGGTCGGCGGCATCTACGGTCCTGCGCTTGAGAGGATCTGTGCTGAGTTAGAGAAGGCTGCTGTTGTGGCCGAGACCGACCTCCAGAAGAAAGCCATCGGAAAGCTTATTGAATATTACAGGACGGGAGATCTGAAGACTTGGGACGATTTCAACATCGACTGGGTTCAGGACACCGTAGGCACGATCGACTTCATCAATGGGTTCATCGAGGACTACGATGATCCGCTCGGCCGCAAGGCCACTTGGGAGGGGTATGTGAATATGAAGGATTCCGCGGCTTCCGCACGTACAGAGGTTCTTAGCGCCAACGCGCAGTGGTTCGAGGACAACTCCCCGGTTGACCCGCGTTTCCGCAAGCCTCACGTCAAAGGCGTTTCCGCCAAGGTCGTGGACGGCATCACCCTCGCCGGAGCCACCTATCCGGCCACTCCGATCGGAATCAACCTTCCGAACGCAGACTGGATCAGGCGTGACTACGGCTCCAAGTCCGTGACCATCGCCAACATCACCCACGCCTATGACTACGCCGCCCAAGAGTCTCCGAAGAGCACGCTGACCGAGTTCGCTTACGATCAGGCGGAGATTGACGCCTACAAGAAATACGGCTCCTACACCGACGAGATCCACACAGACCTCCACGAATGTCTTGGCCACGGTTCCGGCCAGCTTCTCCCAGGCGTTTCCTCTACTGCGTTGGGCGAGTACCAGTCAACCCTTGAGGAGGCCCGCGCCGACTTGTTCGGACTTTACTATATGGCTGACCCTAAACTGGTCGAACTTGGCATCATGCCTGACGCCGAGGCCTACAAGCCTGCATATTCTAACTACATCAGGAACGGTCTGTTTGTGCAGTTCACCAGAGTCGAGCTTGGCAAGCAGAACACTGAGGCCCACATGCAGAACCGCAAGCTGATCGCCGAGTGGTGCTACGAGAAGGGGGCTGCCCGTGGAATCATCGAGAAGAAGAAGCGTGACGGCAAGACATTTTTTGTCGTGAACGACTATGAGGCTCTCCGCGGCCTGTTCGCCGAGCTTCTCGCCGAGATCCAGAGGATCAAGTCCGAGGGTGACTACGCCGCCGGGAAGGATCTTGTGGAGACTTATGCCGTCAACATCGATCCTCAGCTCCACAAGGAAGTCCTGGAAAGGTACGCCGCCCTGAACCTCAAGCCTTATGGTGGCTTTGTCAACCCGGACATCGTCCCTGTCGAGAAAGACGGAAAGATTGTGGACTACAAGATCGTCTACGTCGACAACTACCTTCAGCAGCAGCTTGACTACGGCAAGAAGTACAGGACACTTTAATTCGGTCGCTGAGCCTGTCGAAGCGACTTAACTGTCGAGACGAAAGTACTGAAGAATTTAAAAAGTGAACCTGACTGAAAGAATATTACAGGATTATTCCTCGTATCTGAAACTTGAGCGTGCGATGTCACCCAACACGGTGGCATCGTACTCTTCTGATGTAAGGGAGTTCTTTTCTGTCGTGACCGCCGCCCCCGCAGACGTGGCCACACAGGAAATCCTGGACTATCTTTCATCCCGTGACACTCTATCGAAGCGTTCTCAGGCCCGTTTCCTGAGTTCGCTTCGATCTTTTTTCGATTGGCTTGTCATGGAAGGGGAGCGCAAGGAAAACCCTTGCGATCCGATCGATTCCCCAAAGATGGGCCGTTATCTTCCCGCTGTCCTGTCCGTCGATGAGGTCAGTGCCATAATGGATTCGGTGGATCTTTCGACCTGGACCGGCAAACGGGATCGTGCGATTCTGGAGGTCCTTTATGGATGCGGGCTGCGTGTCTCCGAGGCCGTGGGGCTGAAGATCTCGTGTGTCTATCTTGACGAGTCCTTCGTGCGTGTCATCGGCAAAGGTAACAAGGAACGCATTGTCCCGATGGGGGATATGGCCGTAACCGCGGTACGAAACTATCTGGCAGTCAGACCTGGTCCTGCATCGCCAGATTTCGATGACACCTTGTTCCTGAACCGCTTCGGCAAGTCCTTGAGTCGTGTCTCGATGTTCACCATCGTCAAGCGTCAGGCCATGCTTGCCGGCATCCACAAGGAAATTTCTCCGCACACCTTCCGCCACTCCTTCGCCACCCACCTGATCGAGAACGGAGCCGACCTGCGTGTCGTCCAGGATATGCTAGGCCACGAGAACATCACAACCACTGAGATCTACACCCACATCGACACCTCCACCTGGCAGCAATCCGTTCTCTCGCATCATCCCCGCCGCTAACCCCTTCAACCCACTTTGCCCAAGACGACATATTTCCGAAAATCGTTCCCCAAAAGTGCTTTCCTGCACTCTTAATCGTCATTTATCTCAAAAATTGATTCCCGAGAGTGCACCGTGCACTCTTGAGTGTCATTTTCCCCCGGAATCGTTTCCCCAAAGTGCCCCGTGGCGACTTTGAACGACATTTCCCCTCGGAATCGTTTCCCAAAAGTGCTTTCCTGTACTATAGAGCGTCACTATTCCCCGAAATTGCTCCCGAAGGGTGTGCCTAAGGCTGGACGATGCGGCAACGGGCTAGTTTGGAAGCCTTGTCTGGTGCTATGATGCCGGCTTTCTGAAGGTTGGCGACTGTCCAATCGTTTTTAGGAGAGTTTTCCCTAAATATTACAATGCTCCTCGCAGCGCGTTTTCCGATGTACGGATGCGTCGCAAGTTCCTTTTCAGAAAGTGTCCATAATGAATATGCTGGGGTGGCTGCGGTGTCCAACCGGATGAGATCCTTGAGGTTGTCGAATTTCTCCTGATCAAAATGCCAGATGTCCATGAGTTGCTCGGGGTAGGAATATCCTCCAAGTTCCTTTCGATAGGAAACCATCTTGCCGGCGAAGAACTTTCCGATGCCCGGGAGCGACATGAATGTCACGGAGTCAGCCGAGTTGATGTCGATTTTAGGAATATCAATGTACTTTTCCAGCCTTCTGAACACGGAATCCTCCACGACATAAGATTTGGCGAAGTCACTCCTGCGGCGGAACCGGCCACCTTTCCGACGATAATTGTCAATGGACTGTGCCTGTTTCTGTGTGAATCCAAGGCGCATCAGGTCATCTATGCTTGCCGTGTTCGGATCAAAACGGAAACTCTCGTACTTTCTCGGGGAGTGATTCCGCCTGATTTGCTCGGCCTGGAAGGAATGTTCGGAGTTTTTTCGGTATGTGCTGGTTCGATACTTCGCTCCGGCAGGCTCAGTCGCTTCGGCAGGCTCAGCGACCTGTATGTTGTTCCCTTTGCTGTCGACAGATCGGTACGCCAAAGAGCCGTCTCCTGTACCAAATGCTTTTCCTGACCTGTTTGGTACACCAGAGCGCTTCCCCGTGTACCGTTTTGCCTCAGTCGTAGAGTCGTCCGAAGTGACCGCATCGTTCGGTCGCTGAGCTTGTCGAAGCGACCGTCCACTGGTTTCGGACTCTAAAGACCGTGCGTAGACAAACACCGTGTCAGGCTCGTCATGATTAGCGATGACCCTTGCGACCGCCGCCTTATGGATGAACAAGGCGGCTTGGTAACCGACAATGAGAAACAGCAGGGCCACAGCCCCGACCACGAATGATGTGGACGGCCTCTTGCCATCCCCTTTGGAATTGAAGTCTTTCATAATATTCGGAGATTAATTCAGTTCAGATCATGCGTGAAAATGTTTTGTTATGGTTAAATCTGAAAACAATATAGACTTAAGCGAGACAAGTGTACAAGTGAGACATTCCCTTTCTAAAGTTCTCATAATGAGCGGTCATATTCAAAATCTACTCTTCCGCTTCTGTCTTGCGCCGTTTTTTCTCTGAAGGCGCCCCTGCGACAACTATGACAATCTCTCCCTTGGGCTCATGTTCCTTGTACCATGCGGACACATCGGCCAGCGTGCCACGCTTGTGCTCCTCGTGGATTTTGGAAATCTCGCGCGCCACGGAGCACTCGCGCCCCGGACCGAAATATTCAATGAACTGGTCAAGGGTCTTGACTAATCTGTAAGGTGATTCGTAGAATATCATGGTCCTGGTTTCGGTGGCAAGTTCTTTCAGCAAAGTCTGACGTCCCTTCTTTACAGGAAGGAATCCCTCGAAGCAGAACCGGTCGCATGGCAGTCCGGAAGAGACTATCGCCGGAATGCAAGCTGTGGCTCCTGGAAGAGTCTGTACCTCAATGCCTTCCGCGGAGCATGTCCGGGCAAGCAGAAATCCCGGGTCAGAGATTCCAGGCGTTCCGGCGTCGCTGATCAGGGCCACGTTCAGACCGCCGAGAATCCTCTCCTTGATCATCTCCGCCGTCTGGTGCTCGTTGAACTTGTGGTGTGACTGGAGTTTGCCGTGGATGTCATAACGGTGGAGAAGGACACTGCTGGTCCTTGTGTCTTCGGCAAGGATCAGATCGGCGTCTTTCAGTACCTGGACGGCTCTGAAAGTCATGTCGTCCAGGTTTCCGACAGGGGTCGGTACTATGTAGAGGATTCCGGGCATGGTTGTGCCGTTTGTGTTTTTGTCTTGCGTTGTCGGGCGGGCCATCAATGATGACGGCTGTTTTTATCTAAGTTTCCTGCGCACGGCCATCATAAGTCTGTAGACCGGCTCGGAGTTCATGTCCCAGTCCGGGAAGTTTGTCTGGATGTAGGCGAGAGCCTCGTCAAGGGTGGTCATGCCGTTGAAGGCACTGATTGTGTTCTGGAAGAGGATCGGATCTTCCTTGAACAGAACGTTGATCAGCAGCACCCTGTCGTTGAGGGAGATGGCGCTGATGACGTTCTTGACTTGTGATCCGGGGCGGTCTGTCCTCCAGGCTTGCTTTTCGGCCATCACGTCCATTACGGCGGTTTCGGCTTTGCGGCTGTCCAGAATCGCTGTCTTAGGCTTCGGCGCAGGCTCCGGCTCTGATTCAGGTGTCTGTCCGGTCACAATCTCCGGCTTGATGTCGAGTGTCGGTTCCGGCATTGGCTCCGGAGCTGGTTCGTGTGCCGCCTCTTTGGCGGCGAAAGGGTTGTCTATCGGGAGGTCATCGTCAAACGGAAGGTCTTCGTCTGGTTGAATGACATGAGATTCGGGCGTGGCGGTCACTTCGGCAGGATCTTCTATGACGGAAGGCATATCGATGTCCTGAAAGTCAATTTCGATTGGGGTTTGGATGTCAAACGCCTCTTCGGGCGAGGTCACTTCGACGGGCTCCGTCACTTCGACAGGCTCAGTGACCGCGTCGGGGGCTTCTGGAGCGGAGGTCACTTTGGCAGGCTCAGTGACTGCGTCGGGTTCAGTGACCGTAAGAAGCCCCCGCACCTCATTCTCAAGAGCCTCAAGCTCCGTCTTTATGTTGTCTATTCTTTCCAGCAGGGCGGAAAGCCTTTTTTCATCGATGTTTCCCATAAAAAATACTATCTTTGCCTGACAAACCTTGGAGCGGAAACCACGCCGCGGAGCCAAGGCCACATGAGTGTTATTGATTATTCAACAAATCTAACGAAATGTTTTCAGAAAACATAAAAAAAACCGGATGTATTGAAGTGATTTGCGGCTCAATGTTCTCCGGAAAGACTGAAGAGCTCATACGCAGGATCAGAAGAGCCAAATTCGCCAACCTCCGGATCGAGATCTTCAAGCCGACAATCGACACAAGATATTCAGAGGATGACGTGGTCTCCCACGACTTCCACAAGATTCCGTGCCATTCCGTGAAAGATCCCAAGGAGATGCTGAACGTCGGTCCGGAGGTACAGGTGGTTGGCATCGACGAGGCGCAGTTCTACGACATGTCCCTCGTGGATGTGGCCCAGGAACTTGCCGATCGCGGAGTCCGGGTCATCATCGCCGGCCTTGACACAGATTTCCTCGGAAAGCCTTTCGGTCCGATGCCATACCTGATGGCGGTCGCCGAGGAGGTCAGGAAAGTCCATGCCATCTGCGTCAGGTGCGGCAATCTGGCCAACCATTCCCACAGACTATCTCACAGCACCGAGCTCGTGGTCCTTGGAGAAAAGGATGCCTACGAGCCCCTGTGCCGCGAATGTTACAACAAGGCGATCGCTGAGGAGAACGCGAAGGCTTAGAAGCTGTTTTGATTTGTTTGTTTGAAGTTTTGAGAGTGAAAAACTTCAGTTTTGACCGCTTCTTCCAAGGAGGATAGCGGTGCTATCTGACTGAAGAAGCGGGAAGAAAATGAAGATTTTTTCACCTCAAAGAACATTTCAAATAAATCAAAACAGCTTCTTAGTCCTTCACGTTCTTCAGTGCCTCGCGGACCTTTGCCTCGATCTCGTCGCAAAGTTCTTGATTGTCTTTGAGAAGCTGCTTGGTGGCCTCGCGTCCCTGGGCGAGTTTCTGGTCGCCGTAGCTGAACCATGAGCCGCTCTTGCCGACGATGCCATATTCAACACCCAAGTCGAGAATCTCTCCGGCGTGGGAGATGCCTTCGCCGAACACGATGTCGAACTCCGCTTTCTTGAAAGGCGGAGCCATCTTGTTCTTGACAACCTTCACTCTGGTGCGGTTGCCAAGGGCTTCCTCGCCGTCCTTGAGCTGGGTTGTCTTGCGCACGTCAATGCGGACTGAAGCGTAGAACTTCAAGGCGTTGCCGCCGGTTGTGGTCTCAGGATTGCCGAACATCACGCCGATCTTCTCCCTGAGCTGGTTGATGAATATGCAGCAGGTGTTTGTCTTTGCGATGTTCGCTGTCAGCTTCCGCAGCGCCTGGCTCATCAGTCTTGCCTGAAGTCCGACCTTGTTGTCGCCCATCTCGCCCTCGATCTCAGCCTTCGGGGTCAGGGCGGCCACTGAGTCGACCACCACGATGTCGATCGCTCCCGAACGGATCAGGTTGTCGGCGATCTCAAGAGCCTGCTCGCCGTTGTCAGGCTGAGAGATGAGCAAAGTCTCGAGATTCACCCCGAGGGCCTTCGCGTAAGTTCTGTCGAATGCGTGCTCCGCGTCGATCATCGCCGCGATGCCGCCCTGTTTCTGCGCCTCGGCGATCGCATGGATCGCCAGAGTGGTCTTGCCGCTGGATTCCGGACCGTAGATCTCCACGATCCTTCCGCGCGGATAGCCTCCGATTCCGAGAGCGTGGTCAAGCGCTACGGAACCGCTCGGTATGACCTGCACGTCCCATTGTGGCTGTTCCCCCAGCTTCATGATCGTTCCTTTCCCGTAGTCTTTCTCAATCTTGTCGATCGTGGCCTGCAGCGCCTTGAGTTTGGCGGCGCTGGTGTCAGTGGCCTTAGCCTCTACCTCTTTTGCCATAATGATGTAATAATAATTGTTAGTAGTTTTGGGCGAAAAGATGTCGCCTTTGTGACAAAGATAAGAATTTACGTCCAATCCGGTGTTATTTTTCATTAATTTTGTAGGAGAAAAATAAACGAGAAAGATATGCGTGAGCAATTGTTGGGAAAGACACCGGATGAACTGAAGGAAATCGCTTTGAAAGTCGGTCTGCCGGCCTTTACGGGCAAGCAGATCGCCGGCTGGCTGTACGGACGTAAGGTCAGGAGCATAGACGAGATGACCAACATCTCAAAGATTGGACGCGAGAGGCTTAAGGAGGAATATTCCCTCGGAGTGACGCTGCCTTCGGCTTGTCAGGTCTCTTCCGACGGGACCAAGAAATACCTTTTCCCGATAGGGGAGGGCAACGCCGTCGAGGCGGTGATGATTCCCGATGAAGACAGAAAGACCCTATGCGTCTCGTCGCAGGCCGGTTGCCGCATGGGCTGCCGTTTCTGCATGACAGGACGTCAGGGATTCCACGGCAACCTTTCCGTCGCGGACATCCTTTCACAGTTCATCGCCATCGACGAGGCCTCGGATCTGACGAACGCCGTCTTCATGGGGATGGGCGAGCCGCTTGACAACTTTGGCAATGTGATGAAGGCCATCGAGGTGCTTACGGCGGACTGGGGCTTCGGATGGAGCCCTAAACGCATAACCCTTTCCACCATCGGAGTCCTGCCGAACCTGAGGAAATACCTCGACTCGACCCGCTGCCACCTTGCGGTCAGCCTCCACAACCCTTTCCCTGACGAAAGGGTGGAGATGATGCCGGTGCAGAAAGCGTGGCCGGTGCAGGAGGTGATAGACATGATCCGTGAATATGACTTCTCAGGTCAGCGCCGTGTCAGTTTTGAATATACCATGTTCGCGGGTCTGAACGATGACAAGCGCCATGCCGACGCCCTTATCCGTCTTCTCCGCGGGCTGGAGTGCAGGGTGAACCTCATCCGATTCCACAAGATTCCGGACGCCCCGTTCGAGACATCGCCGCAGATCATCATGGAGAATTTCAGGAATCGTCTGTCCAATCACGGAATCACTTGTACTATAAGGGCTTCCAGAGGAGAGGATATCCTTGCCGCATGCGGGATGCTGGCGGGAGAGCACAGAAATAAATTAATATGACGACGTAACTGTAAAAGACTATGGGAACGAGAACAAGAATGATTATGGCATCGTTGGCCGTGATGGCCGTGTCGATGTTTGTGGCGAAGTCCCAGTCCCAGCATTCGGTGCTGGACGAGAGCCGTGAGGCAAGGGATCTCAGAGTGGAGAAGATCAGGCACAGGCTGGATTCCATCCGGCGGATCAGACATCGTCCGACCGTCGCCCTTGTGCTCAGCGGAGGTGGTGCGAAAGGGGCGGCCCATGTGGGAGTGATAAGGTATTTGGAGTCGATCGGGATGCCGGTCGACATCGTGATGGGGACCAGCATGGGTGGTCTTGTGGGTGGAATCTACGCCCTGGGCTATGATGCCGACCATCTTGACGCCATCATCCGTAACATCGACTGGGACATGGCCTTGAGTGACAAGGTGCCGAGAGACTACCTGTCATATTCATCAATTAAGTATAAGGAAAAGTATGCCTTGTCATTTCCGTTTCTTTACGACCGGAATGAGTTTCTTCAGATGAAGGAGGCGGACCATAAATACACCCGCAGGGTGGATGACATACATTTTGGAGCGGGAGAGGCCGACCCTACCGACATGGTCAAGGACAACCTTCTGGGCAGCCTTCCATCCGGCATGGTCTACGGTCAGAATGTCAACAACATATTCAGCTCGCTTTCTGTGGGCTATCAGGATGTGATTGATTTCTACGACCTTCCGATTCCGTTCCTGTGCGTGGCCACCGACCTTGTGTCAGGAACGGCCAAGATCTGGACCGAGGGCAAGCTGAACACCGCCCTGCGCTCCACGATGTCCATTCCGGGACTTTTCGCCCCTGTCAGGGTCGATGGGATGGTGCTTGTCGACGGAGGCATGAGGAACAACTATCCGACAGACTTGGCCAAAAAGGTTGGCGCGGACATCGTGATCGGAGTGAACCTCTCCGACGGCTATAAAAGCTACAATGAGATCAACAATCTGGCTGACATCATCAACACGGGCATCGACATGCTCGGGAGGACATCGTTCGAGTACAACATTGACATCCCCGATGTGAACATCAAGCCTGACCTGCACGAGTACAACATGCTCAGTTTCGACGACAGGAGCATCGACACCATCATCAACCGTGGCTATCAGGCCGCCCTTGCCGTGGCTGATAAGCTTGATTCCCTGAAGGCGGTCGTCGGACCTGACAGAACTGTCATAAGCAATGATCCCGCTGATGACATCCGGCTCAGGAAAGTGCTTGTCTCAGGCGTTGAGATCACGGGAGTCGATGACAAGGAAAGTCTTTACCTGATGAACAAGATCAAGGTCGGGGCCGGGGCCCGAATGGGAAACGAGGAGATTGAGGACGCCGTGGCTACCATATTCGGAACCAACGCCTTCGACTATGTCAACTACGAGCTGCTCGGAGATCAGGAGCCGTACCGCCTGAAGTTCAACTGCAAGCGCGGGCCTGTCTGCCAGCTCGGTCTTGGAGGGCGTTTCGACACTGAGGAGATCGTGTCTGTGCTGATCAATCTGGGCTGGGGAGTCCACAAGATCCAAGGCTCGTCACTGGACTTCACCGGAAAGGTGGGAACCAACCCTAACGCCAGTGTGACATATTCCTACATCTCGCCGAAAGGAATGTCGTTCAACGTGATGGCCGGAGTCAGATACACCGACAGAAACACTTTCAGCATCGGTGACAACAGGTTCAGGATCAACTTTCTGGATGTGCGTCAGGAGATATTCTTGTCCAACATCGCCTGGTCCACTTACTATCTGAAGACCGGATTCCGGAACGACTACTACAACGTCAACTCAGTGATGGCGGAGCAGGCGTTCGGAGACTACGATGTCAACCAGCTGTCCAATGACTATGTGACATTCTTCATCAATGCCCGCAAGGACTCGTTCGACAACGCCTACATCCCGACCAAGGGAAAGTCATTCGGCCTTTCCTACGACTGGGTGTTCGGCGGTGGACCGCAGAAATTCAATAACTTCCATGCTCTGACATTGGATGCCAAGAAGGTCGTGGGCGGAGACCGGTTCGCTTTCATCCCGTCGCTGAACATACGCTATCTCCTTGGAGACGAGGTCCCTGTGCCTTTCACCAACACTATTGGCGGAAGCATGGCCGGACGCTACCTTGACCAGCAGATTCCTTTCATCGGGATCAACAATGCCGCCGCCATGCAGAAAATCCTTGCTGTCGCCCGGGCTGACTGGCGCTGGAAACTGCTCAAGAACAACTACTTGTCTGCGATTGCCAATTATGCCTTGTCGTGTGATGAGATCTCGGCGTTCAAGAACTTCCAGGAGGATGTCTCAGGGTATCTTGGCTGTGGACTTCAGTACACCTACAACTCGATTGTCGGACCTCTCAGCCTGAATGTACATTGGTCCAACTACACGCACAAGGTCGGGCTTTACATGAGTCTCGGATTCGATTTTTAGGACATGGAGGAGTTTGCGAAGGTTTTGGACAGGCTTCAGGCCCAATGCGTGAAAAGGGAATATTGCCGCTCGGACATATTCAGAAAGGCTTTGACCGCTTTTGAAGGGGACAGGGATTCCGCCGGGCGGCTGGTCGAGTCGCTTGTCGCCGACAGGTTTGTGGATGACAGCCGGTATGCGGCCGCGTTCGCCCGTGAAAAGGCCAGGCTTTCGGGCTGGGGGCCGGTGAAGATCTCTTTTGCCTTGAGAGGCAAGGGAATATCCAAGGCGATCATCTCGGATGCGCTTAAGGAAATCGATCCCGAGGAAGCCGACCGACGCATGGTCTCTGTGCTTGAGACGAAGTACAAGACCCTGAAAGGGGATCCTCAAGAGAAATTCAAACTTCTCCGGTTCGGTCTCACGAGGGGGTACGATTATGACAAGATAGCACCTGTCGTGGATGAGATTTTGAAGAAGAATAGTTAAATTTGCAGGCCGTGCGTCCAAAGGATGGCCCTTTTGACGTGCCGGAACGGAAAAGTCGAACTTAATTAAATGAATATGAATGCGATAGTTAAAACCGAATTCAACTTGCCGGGACAGGTTGGAAAGTATGTCGGTAAGGTCCGTGATGTGTATGACATTGACGGGCAGTATCTCGTGATGGTTGTGACAGACAGGATCTCGGCGTTTGACGTGGTCCTGCCGGAAGGCATCCCGTACAAGGGACAGGTTCTGAACCGCATAGCGGCCAAGTTCCTTGACGCGACATCTGACATCATTCCTAACTGGAAGGTCGCCGTTCCGGATCCGTCCGTCACCGTTGGCTACAAGTGTGAGCCTTTCAAGGTGGAGATGGTCATCCGTGGTTACCTTGCGGGACACGCCTGGAGAGAGTACAAGGCCGGTAAGAGGACAATCTGCGGCGTGGCCATGCCGGACGGTATGGTCGAGAACCAGAAGTTCCCGGAGCCGCTTGTGACTCCGACCTCAAAGGCCGCCGAGGGTCACGACGAGGACATCTCGAAGGAGGAGATCATCGCCCAGGGCCTTGTAGGCCGCGAGGACTACGAGAAGCTGGAGGCTTACACAAGAGCCCTTTATCAGAGAGGCTGTGAGATTGCAGCTCAGCATGGATTGATCTTGGTAGACACTAAGTACGAGTTCGGAAAGAAGGACGGACAGATCTACCTCATGGACGAGATCCACACTCCGGATTCTTCGCGTTACTTCTACTCGGAAGGCTATGAGGAGAGGCTTGCGAAGGGGGAGCATCAGAGGCAGCTTTCCAAGGAGTTCGTCCGTGAGTGGCTGATGGCCAATGGCTTCCAGGGACAGGATGGACAGAAAGTCCCGGAGATGACTCCTGAGGTTGTGGCAGGGATCTCTGACCGCTACATTGAGCTCTACGAGCATATTACCGGAGACAAGTTCGAGAAGACGGAATATTCCGCTGGCAGCATTGAGGCCAACGTCAAGGCTTGCCTTGAGGGTCTGAAATAAGAAAGTCGCTTCGTCACTTCGACATGCTCAGTGACCGATCTGTCATGGACCCTGAGCTTGTCGAAGGGTCTTGAGACAATGGACGGCCTGAAACGAATATACGCCCGCAACTGCGAGGTGCGAAGGATTGACAGGACGGTCGCCGAACCGTTCCTTCAATCCTTTCACCGTTTGGGCTACACCCGTTGCCGTCATCTCTACGGCTTGTTCGTGAATCGGGGCGAGGACATTCCTTCCGGAACTTTGGTCGCTGTCGCCGGTTTCTCTGCCCCGAGAATATGGCGGAAAGGAGACCGGGAAATCCGCTCCTGCGAGTGGATCCGTTACGCCTCTTTGGAAGGCGTGGGAGTGGACGGAGGAATGGGCAAACTTCTGAAAGCCTTCATAGATGATGTGAGGCCAGACGATGTGATGAGCTATGCTGATGCCTCATGGTCCGTTGGCGGAGTCTATCGTAAACTGGGTTTCACGGAAGAGGAACCGAAGGTGTTCCCTGACGGAAGCAAAAGCTTGAAGTTTAGGCTGAAAATTACTGAATATGAGTAGGAAAAAGAACCGTACTTTGTGGGGAAGACTATGGCGGCTGATACTTATCAAGCTGCCGTTGGCTTTCTTTGCGGTCACTTTCCTGTGGGTATTGATTCTTAGATGGTGCCCTGTCTATGTCACTCCGCTCATGATTCAAAGATCGATTCAACACTGGAGCGACAGGACTTTTCAAACACGCAAGACGTGGGTCCCTTACGAAAAGATCTCTCCAGAGATGGCCAAGGCAGTCATTGCCAGCGAGGACAACCTTTTTGACAAACACAACGGCTTCGACTGGAAGGCGATCCGTCAGGCGCAAAAGGAATATGAGAGCGGCAGGCGACGCAGAGGTGGCAGCACCATATCCCAGCAGACGGCTAAGAATGTCTTTCTGCTTCCTCATAAGTCCATGGTACGTAAAGGCTTCGAGGCTTACTTCACGGTTTTGATCGAGTTGATGTGGGACAAGGAGAGGATCATGGAAGTCTATCTGAATGTCGCCGAGATGGGTAAAGGAATATATGGGGTCGAGGCTGCGGCCGAGGCTTATTTCGGCACATCGGCCGCCAAGTTGACCCGCCGTCAGGCCTGCTTGATAGCCGCCTGCCTTCCGAATCCGGTGAAACGCAACGCCGGCAGACCTTCTCCATACATAAGCCGTCGTGCGGGCGACATCGCAGCCTTGGAGTCCAAGATCGGCTATCCCGACTGGGTCTATCACAAATGAATATCATAGTTTCGGCGCGGATGGATTTCCCACCGTTTTTGTTATATTTGTAAACTTTGTTGAGCCGGTCACTGAGCTTGTCGAAGTGACGAGCCCACCGTAGTGACACAATAAACGATAATTGTAATAAAAACAGAACTGATATGAAAATACTGGTTACCGGAGCAGCAGGCTTCATCGGCTCAAGGCTGATGGCAAGACTTGCGGAAAGAGGAGACGAGGTTGTCGGACTTGACAACATCAATGACTACTACGACGTACGTCTGAAGTACGGAAGGCTAAAAGAGAACGGATTCGACGGACCGTTCGAGGACGGAAACATGGTGGCGGGAGCGAAATACCCGAACTGCCGTTTCGTGAAGATGTCCATCTGCGACAAGGCCGCGCTGGATGCCCTTTTCGAGGAAGAAAAATTTGAAAGGGTAGTTAATCTGGCTGCGCAAGCCGGTGTGAGATATTCAATCACAAACCCTTACGTCTACCTTGAAAGCAACCTTCATGGATTCCTGAATATTCTTGAGGCATGCCGCAACTTCGGTGTGGGGCATCTTGTCTATGCCTCCTCCAGTTCGATCTACGGACTGAACGAGAAAGTCCCGTTCTCCGAGGACGACAAGGCTGACTGCCCGGTAAGCCTATACGGTGCGACCAAAAAGGCCAACGAACTGATGGCCCATTCATATTCAAAACTTTACGGATTCGCTTCCACCGGACTTCGCTTTTTCACTGTCTATGGCCCGTGGGGACGTCCTGACATGTCCCCGATGCTTTTCGCCTCGGCCATCGCCAAGGGTGAGCCTATCAAGGTCTTCAACGGTGGCGACATGATCCGTGACTTCACCTATGTGGATGACATTGTCGAAGGTACCATCCGTGTGATCGACCACACTCCGAAGGCAGAGGAATGCGCCCACAACGTCCCGGCCAAAGTCTACAACATCGGCTGCTCGCATCCTGTGAAACTGATGGATTTCATCAGCGAGATCGAGCAGGCCTACGGCAAGCCGGCCCAGAAGATTTTCCTCCCGATGCAGGCCGGAGACGTCTATCAGACCAACGCGGACACCACCAAACTGGAGACTGAACTCGGCTACAAGCCAAGCACAACCCTCCACGACGGCATCCGCCGCTTCATGGAGTGGTACAAGAGTGACCTCAATCCGCTGAAGTAACCTACATGAAGTCCCTGACGCCGGATGAGGAGAGTCGCTGTAATATTCGAGGAAAACATCTTCGACCGTAAAGGGTCGTTTAATGCCAAATGCGCAAGAATTAAGCACTTGGCTGAATTGACCGGATGGCAGATTGACGCTTTTTGCATCCAGCTTTACCAAGATGCGTTTGTAAGTTCAATTCTTGGGCGCAGGTCTCTTGACATTCCTGGAGATGGAGAAATCTCCGAGAAGGCTCTCCGCAAGAGGAAATCCCTGCTCCTAAACAGAGTGAGACTGAATCTCATCTGGAAGAATTACTCGATTTTGGACCATTTCCTGTTTTATAAATCAGGATTGCGTCCGGTCTGTTACCCTCGTTTCCTGAAAAGGCATGCGGATCTGCTCAAGGGGTACGATGTCGTCGCGGCCCACTCTTTTGTCGGAGGTTTCATCGCAAGGGAGGCGCAGCGAAGGTTCGGGATTCCGTTCTACATCTCGTGGCACGGTTCCGACATCCACACGACTCCTTTCAAACACCCTCAGATCAAAGATCTTACAGCAGAACTTCTCCGCGACGCGAAGATCAACTGCTTTGTCAGCCGCGATCTAATGGATGTGTCGGACCGGATCGGACCAGGAAACAAAACAGTCCTTTACAACGGCTGCGACGAACGCTTTGTCCGCTACCCGGAAGACAGGCGTGTGGAATTGAGGCGAGAGTTAGGGGTGCAAGGGAAAAAAGTCGTGACTTTTGCCGGCAACCTTCTTTCAGTAAAGAATCCTGAAAGCCTTCCTGGAATATTCCATGAGGTTCACAGGCTATTTCATGGTGACGTTGAGTTTTGGGTTGTCGGTGACGGTCGGTTAAGGTCAACGATTGAGACTGAAATCAATGCTGACAGCACTTTGTCGTGCCGTTTTTGGGGGAATATGCCTCCGGAGAGGATGCCGGAAATATTCAATTGCACTGATGTCCTCGTGCTACCAAGCAAGAATGAGGGACTTGGAATGGTTCTGGTTGAGGCGGTAAGATGTGGCGCATGTGCCGTGGCTTCACGTGTAGGGGGCATACCGGAGGTTATAGGAACGGAAAACACCGTCCCGTTGGATGGGAATTTTACAACATGTATGGCGGATTTGACCGTCAAAGGATTGAATGGAAAGCTGCATAGACCTTCCGTCGATTTGTTTGATTGGAATCTGACTGCGGAAAAAGAGAGGCGACTGATCGATAAAATGCTGTCAAATGGCTGAGATTTCTGTTGTTTGTCCGGTGTTCAACGCGGAAAAATACCTTCACAGATGCGTGGACAGTGTCTTGTCCCAATCTTTCCGTGATTTCGAGTTGCTGTTGGTGGACGATGGCTGTGAGGATGCCGGCGGACGGATTTGTGACGAATATGCCCAGGCCGACACCAGGGTCAAAGTCATACACAAAGCGAACGGAGGTGTTTCATCCGCGCGCCAGGCTGGGATGGATGCCGCCACAGGCAGGTACTTCATCCACATCGATCCGGATGACTGGATCGACCCGGATTTGCTTGTCAGGATGCATGACACGGCAGTAAGTGAGAATGCCGATGTTGTTTGCTGCGACATGCTTGCCGTTTTCAGCAGCGCCGCAGTTCTTCTCAGGCAATGCCACCTTGGTTACTCCCAGAGACGTATAGCTGAGGCGGTCGCAAGCGGAGAGATGTCTCATTCTTTGTGCAACAAATTGATTCTCCGCTCCGTTTACGATAGTTACGGATTGTTTTTCCCACAGGAGGTTTCAACCGGAGAGGATGCCGTCGTGTGTGACACAATGTTCATCAAAGGGGTCAAGTGTGCGTTCTGCGAAGGGGTCTACTATCACTATGATCGTGTGAGCGGTCAGAATTCTCTGACAAGGACAAACTTTGAGAAGAGCCTGGATTCGATCAAACGTTGTGTGGGTTTGTTGGAGAATGTGGATGGTGACAAAAAGATCAGAGCCCTGTCTGTCCGCAAGATGAAGGACATGGCGAAGATGAAGGCGTTCTATTTCCTGCCCTTCAAGGAATTCAGGGATTTGTACAAGGAGATCAATCTTGATTATTTTTTCAGGAATATTCTAAAAGTCAGGAAACGTGAGGCTTATGTCGCCTTGGCCTTGCTTGTTCACAGCAACAAGGCAGCGTTCGCTCTTTTCAGAAAACTGAAATCTGTCGGTGGCAGGACATGATCCGGCCTATCTGAGGGCCGTGCGGAATGTGTCGAAAATGTTTTGCGAGACTTTCCCGGTTCCCGGGGTTTTAAGTTCCCGTTCGTAGTAATCCTCCCTCAGAGGCCTCATAGGGTCTTTTCCTTCCAGAATCACCTCGTTTATGAACTGTTCAATGTCTTGAAGGGTTTCTCCCGTGTAGTGCAATTCCATGCTTTTTCTTGCGTCCATATTCATTGTCTCCATGAGTTTTTCCTTCTCACCAGTGACGAACATAATCGGTTTTCGTGTGAAGAGGTATTCTATCATGAAAGAGCAACAGTCGTGTATCATTGCGTCGGAAGACAGGAACAAGTCATAGTATTCACCATCGACAAACGAAGTGTTAGGCATCGTTCTCCATTTGTCGAAATAGTTGTCAGTCCTGGTTTTTCCCCATTCTTCCAGTTCGTACAGCTTTCGCATCAGCCGAGGGTGTGGCTTGAACGCGAACTGAACTCTGTCCGAGTACTTTTGAGCCAATCCGACCATTCCGTCAGCTATTTCCAAAAAATTGGAATAGTCCAGAAGGTCATTCTTAAGGATGGAGTGATGTGGCGCCCAGATGATCCTTCTCATGCTTCCGTTTTGTGGCTTCCAGTCCTTCTCCGAATATTTCCGCGTACCCGTCAGATAGTCGGCGGAAGTGTATCCACTGACCACGATATTATCCCGCCTTGTCGTCAGGTAGCGGGCTTCGTGCTCTTTGGACTGCCTTGTCGGATAGAACATTTTCCAGCAGATGTTCTTGTAGAACAGATTCCTTAGGCTTGGCAGATCGTTGATGGCGATGCAGTACGGAATGTATGCGAAAAGGCAGTCATGGAAGTAGTCCATGACCTTGTATTCCTCTCTTTCGACATTGTACGGCTGGGCGTAGAGCAGGATGTCCGGCTTGAACGCCTTGAGGTTGAAGTACTTTCCGGAAGAGACGTCGTAGCCCTTGATGAAAGGGAACCCTTTGGACTTGAAATAATCCCTCATCTCATTCTGGACATATTCCTTATAGTCCAGAGAGTCATGCTTGTAGATGAACGAGACTATGTAAGGGTCGAAACGTTCACTGTCCAGAAACAGCCTGAAAAGGTCATCGTTCTTCCACATCCCTATGTTGATGACGAAAAAAACGACCTTGATTCGTTCTTTTTTGAAAACTCTGTCCTCGATTTCCGGAAGCCTCATGTCATAGGCTTTGATTCGTGGCGTTTTCAGGAGTTCTGTCAGGGAATCAAGGAGGTTGTAGTATTTGCGTTTCAGGAAACTCTTGATCATTTCAGTATCTGCTTGATTATGGATGTCATTTCCGCAAAGGCGGAAAGTCTGAAGATTTTTGCGAGGCCAAGGTAGGCGGCCATGCATATTGCTGTGGACAATGCGATCAGGGCGACTGGCGGAAGTTCCATCATGCAGATAGACAAGGACAAGACCAGGACAAGCAGGGACAGTGACAGATAGGGGAGTGTCTGGAGGAACTGCTCCTTGAATCCGTAGCCGAGCAGGCGCTTTGTGTAGTAGGTGTTGCAGAAGAAAGCTATGAAGTTGTAGATCGCGGCACCGACGCAGATCCCGATGATCCCCATGAAGCACGAGATGAACAGTATCGTGAACGCGATGGTCTTCTTGAATACTTCCAGTTTCAGCACAAGGTCGGACCTCCCTTTGACATAGAGCAGGTTCAGATTGATTTTTGTCAGACAGTCGTAAATCCAGCCGAAGCATAGAATCTGAAGGTAAGGGACGCACTCCAACCATTTGTCGGTGACCAGAAACCGGATCAAAGGTTCGGCTATTCCGGCAAGAAGCATCATCAGAGGGAATATGGCGAAAGCGGAGACGGATAGGAACCGTTTGTAGGCATCCAGCAGCACGGCATTGTTGTCTTGGACTTTGGAAAGCACCGGGAATGAGACATTGTACAGGACTCCCGACAGGGAGGAGCCGGCCATGGTCGCGAACTTGTTGGCGGTTGTGTACTGTCCAAGGTCCGCAGGTGTGAACTTCTTGCCGATGATCAGGCTTCGTATGTTGGTGTAGATGCTTGAAATCAGCGAGGCCAGTACGAGCTTCGACCCGAAGGAAAAGAGTTCTTTGAATATCCTCCCGGAGAAGACCGGAGACGGAAACCACCTCACACTGAAAACAGTCAGCAAGAGTTTGAACAGCGCGATACTGACCGACTGAGCCACGAGGGCCCACACACCGAATCCTGAATATGCCATCACGATCCCAGTGACTCCGGAAAGGAGCGCGCTCACGACGTTGATCTTGGACTGCGTCTTGAAATCAATGCGTTTGGTGAGCTGGACCGTGTTGGTGGCTGACAAAGCTCCTATGATGAGGCTGACGGAACTGACCCTCGCGATGTCCTTGAGCAGCGGCTGCCCGTAGAAATCCGCGATGAGGGGGGCTGACACGAAAAGAATCCCGTAGCAGACGAGACTGATTCCGACATTGATGTAGAAGACAGTGGAATATGTCGTGTCGTCGCAGTCTTTCTTCTGGATCAATGCGGATGAGAACCCTCCGTCGATGAAGACCTGGCTGATGGCGAGGAAGATCGCCAGCATCCCGATCATCCCGTAGTCATCCGGGGAAAGCAGCCTGGCGAGCACGATGCTGACGAGGAACTGGATTCCCTGCACGGAGAACTGCCCCGTGAGGCTCCACAGGACTCCCGAAACGGTCTTCTTCTTCAGGTCTGAACTCATTTGTCTCTAAATGTACTTGGCCACGGATTCGCCTATGTCCTTGCCATCCAGTTTGCCGCAGGAGAGATATTCCTTTCCCATCTTTTCCTGTGCCCAAAGGATGATTCTGTCTATGGTGGGGGTCTTGATGCCGAGGTGAAGCGCGTACGACTTGGTGATCAGCATCCCGAACGGGATGTCCTCAGTGAAATATCGGTTCGAGTAGTCCGGAATATATCCGCCGCCTTCCGCTTTCAGCATCGGGACGGGAATTCCCTTGAGAGAGGGGATGCTTGTGATCTTTCGTGCCATGGATTCAGCGTCATGGCTTTCGTAGTGCTCAAGGGCTGTCGGGATGGCCTCTTGAGGAATGCCCAGCGCCTCCCTGATCCGCTGGAACTCATTGTCGCATGCGATGTAGGTCTCGGAGCTGAAATTGTCCCAGTCTTCGTAGAACATAGGAATGTGATCATAGTTCTCATGATCATGGAACAGGGCGTACATCCTGCTCGGATGAAGCAGAGGGTTGCTGTTGGTGAGCGTGACCTCAAGATGACTGTCCAGAAGGCTGACATGGACTCCGAAGATGCTTTCCATCATGCCACGGAATCCATCCCTGTCCTCCACACCGAGGGTTGCGATATGGCATTCCGGACGGAACCCGGTCAGATGAGCCTTACGACCATATTCCTGGATCCTTGCTATGTAGGGTACTCTTTGGAATCCGAAAAGCGGCGTGCCCTCCGGCAGGATCTTTTCCGCCATCGGGAAAAAACCCGAACTACAGAAAATGGATCCTACGGTTGCCTTGGGCGACAGGAAAGGCGCGATGAAGTTGAGCTCCTGCGCTATGGCGAAACCGGGAAGGCACAGCAACACGATGTCCGCGTCAGCGACAGCGACGGCCGGAGAATCAGTGACCACATTCATGTGACCTTTCTCGCACTTGCCGTCGGGCGTCTCGATGAGCAGCGTGTTGTCTTGGAACCTGTCCGGGTGCCGGGTCAGGAGGCGGACGTCCAGATCCCCTCGGGAGGCAAGGTGTCCCGCCGTGACGTGGCCGAGGTTACCGCCTCCGCAGATGCATATTATAGTGTTACTCATGTCTTACTCCAAGTTTGTCCAAGGCTTCGGTGAACACGACGAAGAAGTCCTTGATGTCATCCTCGTCAATGGCTCCGAGCGAGCAGAGCCGGAAAGTGTCGCTTGTCGAGATCTTGCCTGGGTAGATCGTGAAGCCACGCTCGTAGCAGTAGTCGTGGACCTTGCCGAAATCCCAGTCCGGATCCTCAGGATAAAGCACCGAGACGACAAGACCGGACTGGATATCTGGCCTTATCGCCTCTTTCAGACCGAGTTTCCTCAGGCCTTCATGGATGGCCCTGTTTACGCGCAGATGACGTTCGTATTTTGGCGACTCGCCCTCGACGTAATATTCCTTCAACCCCTGAAGGGCTGCGTAGACAGTCTGCACAGGAGGGGTGAAACGCATCTCTCCGTTTTTCTCGAAGCCGGCATATTGCTGGTATAGATTGCAGTAGAACGAGCGCACCGGGTAGTCTTTTGATTTGATGACCTCCGTTGTCCTGCCGATGACGAATGAAAGCCCTGTCATCGCCATGATGCCTTTCTGGGCCGATGCCATGCAGAAGTCGATGTTGTCCCGCTCCACATCTATCGGAATCATTCCGAGCGAGGATGTGGTGTCGGCCACCATGATGGCCCCATGCCTGTGCGCCGCAGCTCCGATCTCGCGGATCGGGTTCAGCACACCGGTGCCGGTCTCGTGGTGGCAACAGTAGACCACCGCTATGTCCGGATTGGCCTCCAATGTGTCTTCCACGGCCTTGAGGTCAGGGATGTCATAGACGGAGGATTTCAGGTCGATGTGTGGCAGACCGTAACACCGGCAGACCTCGGCCGCCCTTGAGCTGTAGGCTCCGTTGTCCACGATGAGCATCTTCTTGCCCTCCGGCAGCAAGGAATTGACGCAGACATCAATGCAGATTGTCCCCGATCCGCAGAACAGCACGCTGGTGTACTCTTGGGGATCAGCGTGAACCACTCCGAGTATGTCCTTGCGGAACTGTGCCATCTTCTCCGCAAACTCTTTCTCTCTCGGGCAGATGTCCGGGATGATCTGAGCCATCTTCACGGTGTCGGTTGTCGTGGCCGGACCGGGATTCAGCAGAATGTTGCGCCTTATGTTTAATCTCTCTGTGTTCATTTTTCGTTTGCCTTTATGTTTTGCATCATTTGTCAAGAAACTCCATGAATGCGTCTCGGTTTTGGATAGGGGTGGTTGTCGGACGGCCGAGATCATTGCGGTTCCCCCTGTGGACACGGACCTCCAACAGAACCGGGCCACGCATGTCTTTCAATGCGGCAAGGGCTGAATCCAGCTCCTCTGAGGTCGTGACACAGACGGCTTCCTTGTAGCCGGCCGCCTTGGCTATTCCTGTAAGACTTACCTTTAGCCCAACGGTCGGCTGCCCGCCTACAGAGTCATGCGCTCCATTGTTGAATACAACATGGACAAGGTTCGTTGGAGCCTTGCCGGCGATGATAGTCATGGATCCGAGGTGCATGAGAGCGGCTCCGTCGCCGTCGAAACACCATACTCTTCCGTCCGTCTTCTCGAGAGCGATTCCGAGGGCTATCTGGCTGGCGTGCCCCATGGAACCGACTGTGAGGAAATCCCTTTCGTGCCCTTGTCCCATTGCCGCTCTGTACTCGAACAATTCGCGGGAGATCATCCCGGTCGTCGCGACGATGACATCCTTGTCCCCAAGGCTTGCGGCCACTTTCTGGATTGCATCTTCCCTTGAGAGGGGATATTCATTGACCTCATGCCTTTGCAGGGTGTATGGTTCGAATGTGTTTTTCCGCACGATGAAGGCGAACGCCTCCCCGGTCTCGTCCATGTGCCTGACGGCCTCGTCCAATTGGCCTCTGAACCCCGTCTCGTCCTGGCTCAGAATCACGTGCTTGATGCCCATAGTGTCAAGAAGGGGAAGTGTGACCTTGCCTTGTTTGACGTGCTGGGGCTCGTCGTGCACTCCCGGCTCTCCTCTCCACCCGATTACAAGCAGGATGGGAATCCTGTAGACCTCCTTGTCTGTCAGCGAAGCCAGCGGATTGATGGCGTTGCCTTCCCCTGAGTTCTGCATGTAGACGCATGGAATATGTCCGGTCGCGAGGTAGTGCCCGGCGGCGAGGCCGATGGCGCCCCCCTCGTTGGCGGCGATGATGTTGTGCCTGTCATCCAGTGTGTCAGAGATGAAAGCGCAGACATTCTTCAGGAGCGAATCCGGCACACCGGCGAAGAAGTCAATCCCTTTCGCGGCGAGAGATTCTATGAATATTTTGGGAGAGAGCATATTCCTTATAGTTTTTTTGTTCCCGGAATGAGATTCAGAATCTCCTTGATCGGCATGCAGAGGTCGTTCGCCTCCAGTGAGCGGCCGTGCTCAAGGATGGACTTCGCGCAGTTCACCATCGCCGGGTAGGCACTCCGGAGCATGTGGTTCGCATAGATGACCACGTTGATGCCCCATGAGGCCAACTCTGTCTCCGTGAATTGGTTGTAAGTCGTCGGTACGGCCACGATCGGTGTGGTGGGATCCGTCTCCCTGAACTTTTGGCAGAACTCTTTTATGTCCCTCCCGTCCTTGTTCTTGGAGTGGATCATGATTCCGTCTGCCCCGGCCTGCACATAGGCGCGGCAGCGCTCAAGCGCGTCCTCGATGGACTTGCCGGCGATTAGTGACTCGCAGCGTGCGATGATCATGAAATCTTCAGTGATCTGCGCTTCCTTGCCGGTTTTGATCTTGGCGCAGAATCCTTCGATGGTGTCCTGCGTCTGTACCGCATCTGTGCCGAAGAGGGAGTTCTGCTTTAGCCCGACCTTGTCCTCGATGATCACCGCGGAGATTCCGAGCCTCTCCAAAGTCCTTACAGTGAATCCAAAATGCTCGACCTTCCCTCCGGTGTCACCATCGAAGATGACCGGTTTTGTCGTGACTTCAAGCGTGTCGTTGAGGTCGTGCAGCCTTGTGGTCAAATCAACCGCCTCGATGTCCGGCTTACCCTTGGACGTGGAGTCGGTCAGCGATGAAGACCACATTCCGTCGAACTGCCTGGTCTCTCCGTTTACCTCCACGCTTGTCTTCTCTATGATGAGTCCGGTGAGCCCGCAGTGTGACTCCAGGATCCTGACGATCGGTTTAGCGTCTATGAGCCTGCGGAGCCTTTTCATCCTGATTTCAGGAGTGGTTCCGAATCCTTCGATCTCCTCCGCCAGTTTGGACGAATTGATCCCTTGGGTGTAAGGGATCTCTATGACTTCACCTCCGATCTCCTTCATGACCTTGAAGACCTCTTCGCGGAGTTTCTTGGCCGGCCCCTCTTTCCAATCGTCACCATGGATGATGTAGTCGGGACGGTATCTCCGCAGATTGTCGACGTAGCTCCATTCGTCTTGTGGCACGACATCAACCACGCCTTTTATGCTGCGTACGACAGCCTCCCTTTGCCCGTATGTGAGCACAGGAAGCCTCTTGTGTGTGGCAATCGCCTTGTCCGTGAACAAACCGATGATCACGTCTCCATGCTTTGCCCCTTCCGTGATGATGTTCGTCAGCCCCGGATGCATCACATCCGCTATCATTCCAAGATATACTTTTTTCGCCATCTCTCTCTGTCAATTTCAATCGTTACACGATCATTCTCCAATCGCCTGAACATTCGGAAAACGCCGGCCACGGCCGCAATCTTCAAATATAATCAAAAACCACTGAATATTTCAGAAGATTTTGATTACTTTTGACAGTTATCATTCATCGTGTCAAGAGGCTGATAGTACACGGCCAAAGAGCGATGTCGAAAATGTGGTTATAAATGAATAAGATAAAGACGGCTGCGATCATGGCGGCGGGACTTGGAACCCGTTTTGGCGGATATACTGAGAATATTCCGAAAGGATTCATCGAAGCTGGCGGAAAGCCTATGGTTGTGCGTTCCGTCGAAACGCTTCTGGGTTGCGGGATTGACAGAATCATCATCGGCACTGGCTACAGGAAGGAGGCCTACGAGGCTTTGCGGGACAGGTATCCTCAGATCGAGTGCGTCTTCAGTCCTCGCTATGCCCATACAAACAGCATGTTTACGCTCTACAACATGCGCGGGGCCATCGGGTCGGATGACTTCCTCCTTCTGGAGTCCGATTTGGTTTACGAAAGCAAGTCCATCACGTCTCTTATGGATTGTGAATATTCCAGCGCGATGCTCATCACGCCTGTCACCAAGTTTCAGGATCAGTACTACGTGGAGATGGATTCGGACAACGTCTTGGTCAACTGTTCGACCGACAAGAGTTCCATACACCCTGCCGGTGAGCTTGTCGGCATACACAAGATCAGTAATGCTTTCTACAGGTGCATGTGTGATGACTATGGCGCCAAGGCCGAAGCGCTACCGAAACTGGGTTATGAATATGAACTCCTCCACGTTTCCCGCACCCTCATGCCGATGAATGTCTTGAAAGTGGATGGCCTTCTCTGGTACGAGATAGACGATGAGGCTGATTTGGAATATGCCCAAAAGCACATTCTCACCCTGTTCTGCTGAGTCTTCCATAACAAAAAAACGGTCGGAGATTGTCCGCATCGTCAGAAAGTGCAAGGACCATAATTCACTTTTTTCAAACTGGTACACTTTACCGCAGGCATCATAATGATGGCCAACTGTCGCATCAAGAATTGGCCAACTGTCGCATCAAGAATTGGCCAACTGTCGCATCAAATATCGGCCAACTTTCGCATCGAATTTAATCTAATATCCTTGTTTTAAATATAATAAATCATTATTTTT